>Ga0206127_1001160_pt1 | contig 29334 bp, 18 predicted proteins | sample Helgoland_Spring_6_FD_148646 | JGI IMG/M metagenome (GOLD analysis project Ga0206127, IMG submission 148646) | Pelagic subsurface seawater microbial communities from Kabeltonne, Helgoland, North Sea - Helgoland_Spring_Bloom_20160419_1 | ecosystem: Environmental > Aquatic > Marine > Epipelagic ...
CCGCCTGTTCATGGCCGGCTTCATCGGCTTGCATTTGAGCAATGATTTCCCGAGTCCGATGGTCGCCCTCTGGAAGCTCCGCCAAGTGTCGGTCCAGATGCTTGCAAACCTCTTCTTCGGTTGCGGCAATAAAACCCAGGCTCACCTTATCCCCCATTAATCCGGTTGCGGCGCCAACCATAAACGAGGCGCCATACCAAAAGGGATTTAAATAACTGGTTTGTCCGTTGAGTTCGCGCAACCGCTCTTGGCACCAAACAAGGTGCTTTTGTTCATCTTCTGCGGCGTGCTCTAAATGCGCTTTGGTTGAATCACTACGGGCACTGAGCATTTGGCCGTGGTAGAGGCCTTGGGCGCAGACTTCACCGCAATGATTAACGCGCATGAGTTGTCGGGATATTGATTGTTCGTCTGATGTTAATGCATCGTCCCGGCTGTCATATTCGAAGCTACCCGCGACGGGTAAGGTGCCGGTTAGGGTCTTCAGGCTGCGATCGACGTGGCCCAGTAGCTGATCAGTCCAGTGCAAGGCTCTCATGCTGGGTCGGCTGCTAAAACGTAAGCCGTATGCCCAGCTTCATTAAGAAGATATGCGCCGAGCAGGTTAATTTTTAGTGATGCGGGACCTCGCACAGCGTACACGATCTCTGTTGAGAGCTCATGGATATGATTCCGCAAGGCCATAAAGGGGATGGCAAACTCGCCCTCTATAGCTTCCGGCTGCGGCTCATCCGGCTGATAGAGGTTGAGGATTTGCACTTGTGTGCCGTGAACCCGGACAGATTCTTCGATTTCTGTTGGGGTGATCACCTCAATGACGGGGTTTAATAATAAGTCCTCGAAGTCGGCCTCGGTAAGCATTCCAAGCTCGCAGGGCGCCGTCGCCATGACGGTTGCATTTCTGGGTAGGTCGCTGACTAGGGCATCTTGGCCGAAGCTCTGCCCAGCGGTGAGTTTTGCGACTTGGTTGACCTTGCCATTCATTTCAACATGGACAGAAACGGCGCCTGTCTTGATCATATAGAAATAATCGCCGGGATCGCCTTGCTTGATGATGATCTCACCACTGGTGACCTGTCGCGTTTTAAATCGCTTGAACAGTGCCTGAATGTTGGTCGGTGGGATGAATTCAAATAGTGGCGTTGAGAGCAGACGCTCCATCCAGTTACTGGTTAGAAGTGAATTCTCTGCCGTGCTGGCTGCCGCCTCAAGCAGCGTGTCGATTTCACTTTGAACGGCCTTGGGCAACGCAAAAACCGCGCAAGGTTCTTCGCAAACAGCGGACACCGTATGCGGCTGAAAATCATCAACGGCGCCATAAGTTTGACTATCCGTTTCGGTGAACGGTCTGTTTTCAAATGCGTCGTTGACGAGATTGAGCCGACCTGTCAGCAGCCAATGCGAATCCGCATCATGACTGAAGCGCTTAAAAATGAGTGCGCCGGCAGGCTGATGTTTGATCTCGCCGCGCGCTGCGATTTTGGTAAAGTCTGTATCTGAAAGCGCGGAAAAAGGGCTCAATCCCTTCAGGATTCTGAGTTGGCTGTCGTCCATTATGCGTCCTTCATGACCAAGGGAGATTCAGTATAGTCCCTCTGCGGTGATCATCAAGGCGCACTGCGTGATCTCTTGGTTGAGTGGCTATTGTGAGGCTGTTTTGATGAGCGTCGCTGAGATTTGCGCGGCTCTCGCCATCGCTGATGGTTTGTGGACAGTGACCTCGACCCGCGTCAGTGGATAGTGGGTCAGTAAATGGTCGGCGGCAACATTCGTCAGGGTCTCGAGCAGTTTAAAGCGCCTGGCCTTGATGAGCTTGGCGAGATCTCGGGTGAGGGCATCATAGTCTATGGCCAAGGTGAGATCGTCCTTGCTGGCTGGCGGCGCAAAATCATATTCCAAACCAAGATCCAAATAGATTGTTTGTAAGACCTCGCGTTCTCGCGGGTAAGCGCCAATGATGGTTTCTATTTCAAGCTGGGTGACGTCAATGCGGCCTTGTCGGGTCATGTGGCCAGCCCCTGAAGTTCGGTCATAGGCCATCTTGGGCGCGCAATGATCTCATGGTTATCGTGCTGCCATTGGCTTCGACGGAGCAGGCCCGCAATCGCAATCATCGCGCCGTTATCGGTGCAGAACTTAAGGTCTGGATAGCTCACCTCAACCTGTAAGGTTTGGCTCAGGGCTTGAAGGCTCGCCCGAAGCGACGTGTTGGCGCTGACTCCGCCGGCTAAAACAAGGGTCGGATATCCTGTTTGTGCCAGCGCGCGGGTGCATTTAATTTTAATGGTCTCAACAACCGCGTCTTCAAAGGCCCGCGCGATATCAGCTCGATCCTGATCGCTTGGGTCCTTTAAGGCTCTTAAGGTGTTCATGGTGTGAGTCTTAAGACCACTGAAGCTGAAGTTCAGTCCTGGTTTTTGGGTCATTGGCCTAGGAAAGTGAAATCGGCCTTTGGCCCCGTGGGTTGCCAAAGCGGCTACCTGTGGTCCTCCGGGATAACCCAATCCCAGCATCTTGGCAACCTTGTCGAAGGCTTCGCCGGCCGCGTCGTCCATGGACTCGCCTAGGATTTCGTATTCTCCAGGCTGGCTGCAGGCCATGAGCTGAGTATGCCCGCCGGAAACCAAGAGCGCGACAAAGGGATATTGCGTTGGTGTCTCGGTCAACTGGGTGGCTTGCAGGTGGCCTTCCATGTGATGAATGCCAATGGCGGGAATGTTCCAAGCCAGCGCAAGCGATTTGGCGATGCTTGCGCCAACCAGCAGGGCGCCAATCAGGCCGGGCCCTTCGGTATAAGCAATTGCGTCGATCTGATCCGGTTTGGTTTCGGTTTGCGCCAAGATCTGATCAATCATCGGAAGGCATTTTCGGATATGGTCGCGGGAGGCCAACTCCGGAACAACACCGCCATAAGCTTTATGGACATCAATTTGGCTATACAGAAGATCGGCCATTAATCCCAGGGAATCGTCATACAGAGCAATTCCGGTTTCATCACAAGATGTTTCGATCCCCAAAACGCGCACGTTTGGCTCCAGACGGTATTGATTGAGATGGCAATTATAGACCGAGGGTTGCGTCGCGTCTGCAACGATTGGAGCGTGCGGGCAAAGACTAAGCTGGGTAAGGCTAAAAAGGTTTAGCCTTTTTGGGGCTTTTGCAATTGCTCGGGATTGTGTTTAGAATCCGCTCTCCATTTGGCTGGTGTAAAAGAAATAATGCCCTACGTAAAAGTAAAAGAAAACGAACCGTTTGACATCGCACTCCGACGCTTTAAGCGATCCTGCGAAAAAGCCGGTGTCCTGGCCGATGTTCGTAAACGCGAGTTTTACGAAAAGCCAACGTCAATCCGAAAGCGTAAAGCGGCAGCGGCTGTAAAGCGATATGCGAAAAAAGTACAAAGAGAATCAAGAAAGATGGAGCGGCTCTACTAGTCAGAGCGCTTTAGCTTAGAGCCCTTTAGCAGGCTATGACCCTCATAGCCTGATTATCCTTCAACGCAGCCTCTGACACTTGCCGCGCGTCTTGGCACTCCCCTTAGTCCTCCTTTTCCTGAACCATCGAGGCGTTTTATGTCAGCATCCCTAAAAGATCGGCTACAAAATGATGTCAAAGATGCCATGCGAGCACGCGCCAAGCAAACCTTAGGTACCCTGCGTTTAATCATGGCTGAGTTGAAGCGACGAGAAGTTGATGAACGGATTGAATTATCTGATCAAGATGTGTTGCTAATCCTTGAGAAGATGGTGAAACAAAGAAGAGATTCCTTGAGCCAATACCTTGCTGCAGATCGCCAAGATCTAGCAGACCAAGAGCAGTTTGAGCTTGATTTGATTGCCCAATACTTACCTGAACCCTTGTCCGATGAAGCGGTTTTAACGCTGATTGAACAGGCCATCGAAGCCGCGGGCGCGCGCGAAATGTCGAAAATGGGTCAGGTAATGGGCTGGGTTAAAGACCGGGCGCAGGGCCGAGCCGATATGGCGAAGGTGGGCCAGCTGGTGAAGGCGCAATTAAGTCAGGGTTAGCTTGCGAATCCACAAGGCCCCTGCCACACTTCTTAGCCGTTAAAGTGCATTGGTATCGCGGTGATTCCTCCTACTTTTATTGATGAGCTTCTTGCCCGAACCGATATTGTTGAGATTATCGAGTCCCGGGTCGCACTGAAGAAAACAGGTCAAAATTTTTCCGGTCTGTGTCCGTTTCATCAAGAAAAATCCCCCAGTTTCTCTGTGAGTCAGGAAAAACAGTTCTATTACTGTTTCGGTTGTCAGGCTTCCGGCTCGGCATTGAAATTCTTAATGGAATTTGACCGCATGGATTTTTTATCTGCGGTTGAATCCCTTGCGGGTCGCTTGGGTTTGGCGGTGCCAAATGATGCCTCAAGCGAGGATCGCGAGGCGGTTGCACAGCGTAAGTTGATTTTTGACACCCTCGCAGAGGCAAAAGATTTTTATAAACAACAGCTTCGATCGAACCCCCAGCGGGGACGAGCGGTTGATTATTTAAAACAAAGAGGCCTGACTGGGGAAGTCGCGAATCGGTTTGAAATTGGGTTCGCGCCGCCGGGTTGGCAGAATTTGTTGGGGTCAAAGCCTGAATCGTCAAGCTATCTGAGTCGTCTCTTAGATGCGGGTCTCGTGGTGACCCAAGATGCCGAGGATAAACGCTACGATCGCTTTCGGGATCGGGTGATGTTTCCGATTCGGGATCTACGTGGGCGAACCATCGCTTTTGGCGGTCGGGTGATCGGCGACGGCAAGCCGAAATATTTGAATTCCCCTGAAACTGCGGTGTTTCATAAAGGGCGAGAGCTTTATGGCTTGTTCGAGGCCCGTCGCAGTCAGAAAAACTTGTCAAGGTTGCTGGTTGTCGAGGGTTACATGGACGTGGTGGCGTTGGCGCAAAACCAAATTGAGTTTGCGGTTGCGACTTTGGGTACGGCGACATCGGATGAACACATCCAAAGAATGTTTCGCCAGGTCTCAGAGATTATTTTTTGTTTTGACGGCGACGCTGCTGGCCGGCGTGCCGCTTGGAAAGCGATGCTGACGGTCCTGCCGCATTTGAGCGATGGTCGAAGCGCTCGGTTCATGTTTCTGCCCGAGGGTGACGACCCCGATTCATTGGTAAGACGGATCGGGCAAGCGGCGTTTCTTGCCCAGCTGGCGGCATCTCACTCGGTTGCTGACTGGCTCTTTGAAAAGCTGGCGCAAGATTTAAAAGACAAGGGCCTTGATCCGACTGGGATTGCCGGTAAGGCCGCGCTGAGTAAAGACGCAATGCCGTTAATTAATCTAATGCCGGAAGGCGTGTTTCGGCAGCTCATGATAGACGCCCTCTCGCAGAATACGGGTTTGTCGACCCAAAGGCTCCAAGATGTAACGGAAAAATACGACGGCTCGCTTGAAAGCGACATTCAAGATGCTCGGCCGCGGCATGACGAGACGACGCCCGAGGTTCAAAATGCTCGGGCCCCCGAGGCGATGATTCGTACGAGTCTGGACCCTGCATTATCGCTGCTGATTCTCCAGCCCGAGCTGGCCTTTGAGTTTGAGGTCGAGGCCTTTGAGTGCTTAACGCGCGGAGATCAAGACCAATTGCTTCAGGCGATTGCCTTGGGCGTGCATGCAGGAAGCTTGAACTCTCCGGGTGAGATTCTCGCGAAGTTCAGTGGCAAACCAGAGCAGATGTTTTTAAAAAAGGCTTTTGAATACAGACCTTTACTTGGAACAGAGCACCTTAAAGACGAGTTTATAGGGCTCATGAAAAGTAAGTTCAAACGCTACAGCCAGCAGGACGGACGGGCTCAGATCGACGCGTTATTGCAAAAACCGCCATCGCAATTGTCCGAAGAGGAGCGTGGGCTAATCCGGCAGTACTTTTCAAAGACGCCGGCTGGCGATGACCCATCATTAATCCCATGAATTTTCTACCATTCTAGTGCGGCTTGCCCTGGTCTGGACTGGCTAAACGCCCAAGACGACCCTATACTAATTTGCTCCTTTGGGGGGATGAAGCGAAAGAGGGGTGTTATGGTCAGCGTTCTTGCTCAAAAACAATCAAGGTTAAAGAAGCTCATTGCGCTCGGTAGAGGGCAGGGGTACCTCACTTATTCTGAGGTGAACGACCATCTACCAGATGATATTTCGGATCCGGAACAGATCGAAGATATTATTGGCATGATCAACGACATGGGGATCATGGTCTATGAAACGGCGCCGGAAGCCGATGATTTGATGGTCGAAGCCGACGTCACGGATGATCTGGCCGCAGATGAGGCGGCGGCGGTGCTTGTGGCCGTTGAAAACGAAACAGGACGAACGTCCGATCCGGTCCGCATGTATATGCGAGAGATGGGTACGGTTGATTTGCTGACCCGCGAAGGTGAAATTGAAATTGCCAAACGGATCGAAGAAGGAATACGAGATGTGCTCGATGCTGCATCAGGATTCCCGGGCGTTGTTGAGCGCATCCTGAGTCGCTATCAAGAAACCCAACAAGAAGACGGTAAGCTGATTGATTTGATCATTGGCTTTTTAGATCCTGCTGAGCATGTCGCGCCCGCCGCCCAAGTCGTCCCAGGAGAGGCCAAAGACGAAGATGCGGCTGAAGTGGATAACGGGCCTGATGCGGAGCTCGCAGCAGAGCGGTTCGGGATCTTAGAAAAACAGCGGGCTAAAACGGCTCGTTCAATTAAGCGCAATGGCCGTCAATCTGATGCGGCGCAAAAGGAACTTGCGGCTTTGGCGGTTGCCTTTCAGTACTTCAAGTTTATTCCGAAAGAGTACGAACGAATAATTAACGAGGTCAAAGCGCCGCACCAAGAAATCCGCCGTTCAGAACGCCAGATCATTGCGCTCTGCGTTCGCGAGGCCGGCATGAGTCGCAAAGCATTTATGGATGCGTTTCCGGGCAATGAATGTGACTTGAAGTGGTCTGCCAAACAAATCAAAGCCGGTGTCAGTAAGTTGAAAGGCGTTCAGGACGAGGTGGTCCGGGCCCAAAAACGGATCGTCAGTATTTCAGAAGCGGCGGGGCTGACAGTGGCTGATTTGAAGGATCTGAATCGCCGGCTATTTATTGGCGAGGCCAAAGCGCGTCGCGCGAAGAAAGATATGGTTGAGGCCAATCTCCGTTTGGTGATTTCAATTGCGAAGAAATATACCAATCGGGGTTTGCAGTTTTTAGACCTGATCCAAGAAGGCAATATTGGGTTGATGAAAGCCGTCGATAAATTCGAATACCGCCGAGGCTATAAATTCTCGACCTATGCGACTTGGTGGATTCGTCAAGCAATCACGCGTTCAATCGCCGACCAAGCAAGAACCATTCGAATCCCCGTGCATATGATCGAAACGATCAACAAATTGGCTCGGATTTCTCGGCAAATGCTACAGGAGATGGGGCGGGACCCAACGCCGGAAGAGCTTGGTGTCCGCATGGAAATGCCGGAAGAAAAGGTGCGTCGCGTGCTAAAGATTGCTAAGGAGCCAATCTCCATGGAAACGCCGATTGGCGATGACGACGATTCCTCTTTGGGCGATTTTCTGGGTGAGGATGCTAATGGCGATGCGGCCGCCGTGGGCGCGCCTTTGGACGTTGCAACAGAGGAAGGCTTGCGGGATGCCACCCGTAATATCCTGGCAGGCTTAACCGCCAGAGAAGCCAAAGTGCTTCGAATGCGGTTTGGGATTGATATGAATACTGATCACACGTTGGAAGAGGTGGGTAAGCAGTTTGATGTGACCCGAGAGCGGATACGGCAAATCGAAGCCAAGGCCTTGCGCAAATTGCGACACCCCAGCCGTTCAGACCATCTAAAGAGTTTCCTAGACCAGTAGGCCGAGTTAGCGTCCTAGTTAGGCGGTTTTCGACTGTTATTTGGGGCGTCACTGAGCGCTGGTCGCCGAACGCTGAGTGCGGGGCCGTAGGACAGCGCCAAATCTAAGCCAAATTTTGACGGTCGATTGACGCGGTCGGTCGACGAGGCCGTTCGACGAGGCCCAGACGCTTTCAAAAACGATAACTTGGTTAGTACTGAGCCGTGCCACCATCGACGCTGAGCAGCGCGCCGGTGATCCCGCCACCGACGTCGCTTGCAAGCAAAACGGCAACCGCCGCCACTTCCTCGACGGTGTTGGGTCGTTTAATCGCCGCTTCTTGCGAAAAAGTCGTGACCATTTCGTCGAAGGTCATGCCCATTGCCTCAGCGGTCTTGGGGCCATTATCCCGAACAATATCCGTGATAATCAGTCCGGGACAGATGGCGTTCACGGTAATGCCCTCGGTACCAACTTCTCGAGCAATTGATTTGGTCATGCCGTTTACCGCATGTTTTGCGGTGCTATAGGCCGTCAATACGGGCTTGCCGTGTTTGCCTTCCATCGACGAGATATTAATAATGCGTCCCCACTGTTGCGGCAGCATCAGCTGCAAGGCCCGGCGGGTGCCCCAAAAAGTCGAGTACACATTCCATTTCATACATTCGTCAAAGGATTCATCGCTGAGGTTTGCCGCCGGTTGCAAGTCACCTGCGCCGCCCGCGTTATTCACCAAGATGTCTAATCGACCAAATTGCTCGGCGGTTGCGCTAACGAAGTGTTCAATCGACGCCTGGTCCATCGCATCACCTTGAATGAAAACTAAGTGATCACCGGCGCTCAGTTCTGCGAGCATCGCCTCGGCTTTCGCTGGGTTTCTCGCCATGATCGCAACTTTCGCGCCTTCGGCGAGAAAAGCCTCCGCAATTGCGCGACCGATCCCGGCTGATCCGCCCGTGATAGCAGCAACTTTTCCGTCTAATTTCATCTGTTGGTCCTCAAGTTAATAAGTCAAATGCATTCAGCGCGTCGATTGAACGCAGAGAATTGCCCAATAGTGTTTCGCCCAGCGCCCGACCCCGTTCATTGGCCAGATCCAGTGCGCTACAAATTACCACGGCATAGCAAAGGAAATACAGTGCACATTGAGTGAAACGTTGCCTGCAATCCTCGATTGGATAGTCAACGCCTAACTTGGTGAGTTCGGCGTGATAGAGCGCGACCCAATCTTGGGCATCCCGGACGGCATCGCTAGGGCTTTGCGTTAGAAAGTAGGCAAGATCATGCTCTGGTGCCGATTTTGATACCGCCTGGAAATCAACGAGCGCGATGTGATCCGGACCAAAAAAGATGTTGTCCAGGCGCATATCGCCGTGACTGATGCAAATGGGGTCTGCGGTAATGGCGTCAAGTAAGGTTGGCAGATGGTCCGGGAGCTTTGGGGCGAGGCGCTCGGCCTGCTCTGAAATCAGCTCCGGAAACAACGTCTTAACAACGGGCCAGCCGGCTGAAAACCCAGCCTGCATACCGGTAACTTGGGCCTCGTTATTGTGTCGCTCGATCGACGGGAACGCCGTCGTCTTGAAAGTCTCGGCATGAAATTTTGCTAAGGCTTTAACCACTTGCTCGCACTGCGCAATGCTGCAGCCGGCAACCTGATCACCAATCTCGTATTGGTCTAGATCCTCGAGCAGGAGCACGAAGGCGCGGGAGTCGGGATCATAGCCCGCATGAAAACAACGGGGTGCGCGAATCGATAGGGTAGGCGCAATCTCGGTGTAAAAGGTGATTTCTCGTTCGTACATTTGATAAAGCCCGGCAACCGCGCGATTGTCGGCGACGGGTGATTGGAACTTTGCGATCAAGGTTTTGGGACAACCCTCGCCTTCAAGGGTTACACGGGTTACGAGGCCCAATATACCGACCCCCTCACCTAATGGTTTGACAGAAAAAGCATTGACCTGGCAATCCAGTACGGCGCTTAACCAGTGCGTTGTGAGTTCCTCCGGTGATATGGGGAAGGGGGTTGTCATAAGGCTTTCTCCGGGATTTTTATCGCAGGGCTTAGTTGCGCCAAGATTGGGTTCGCTCTATGGCTTGTCTGAAGTATTTTAGGCTTAGGCCAAGGCAGATAATGGCAACCGAGTAGTTAATCAAAGCGAGCAATGAAATGGACTGACCCAATGCCAGCTCGCTTTCGAAGACAAAGTCGCTGATCACCGCGGGTAATGACGGCGCAAAGCTATAGGATAAGAAGTTAACCGCGATCAGATAAAAGGCAACCATCTGGCCGCGAAGCTCATTTGGGGACACCGTTTGCAGGGTGGCAATAATCAGACCTGGCGGCATCGACATACAAAATGTGACGGGAACGAGCAGCGCCAAGGCGACATAGGGATCGGGTGCTACAGTTAAGAAGGCCGCCAAAGGCAGCAGAGCAACGGTCGAATAAAGCACGACGCGTAAGGTTGCATCCACTTGGCCGCGTTTAATCATGGTGCTCGCGAATAGCCCGCCGGCAACGCTGCCCGTTATCCCAACAACCAGCGCGATGCTGCCATAGGATAAGCCAATTTCTGTTCGGCTCCATTCATGGTTTCTAACAAAGTATTCCACCAGCCAGCTGAACAAAGACCAGCCTTGGGTTGCAAGGCACAGATAACCGAGGAAGACGAAAAAGAAAAAATGTTTCCGGCTTTTTATGAAGGCCCAGACGTCTTTCATTGGCACCGAGGTGTCATCCGCCAGCTGCTTATTTTTACGAGCGGGCTCAATTAAAAACCACATGGCGAGGGCAACGAGCAGGCCTGGCGCGCCAACCAGCATTAAAACCATCTGCCAAGAGTAGATCTCTCCTAAAACGGGCACGACGAAATTGGGTGTGCTTTCAAGATAGTCAATTAAGGGCCCACCAGCGATATTGGCGAGGCCTTGGCCAATAAACGGTGCAGAGGCCACAATGCCAATGGCAATTGGAAGGCGCTCAGGGGGAAAATAGTCGGCCAGGGCTGAGTTTGCCGCCGGCCCGAGCGTTGCCTCACCCACGCCAACGCCCATCCGGGCAAGGAAGAGCTGCCAGTATTGGGACGCGGCGCCGCACATCATGGTCATGAAGCTCCAACCGGCAATGCCTGCTGTCATCAACTTGATTCGGTTGTAGCGATCTGCGATCCGACCCGCAGGATAGGTCATAAGGGTATAAAACAGGGCAAAGGCGAACCCCATGATCAGCGAGACTTGCGTGTCGGAAATGCCGCCCAGGTCGCGCTTAATGGGGCCAATCATGACGTTGAGAATTTGCCGATCGATGATTGAAACAGTCGAAGCCAAGGTGAAGATAAAGACCACGAGGATCAGATAGCGATTCGAAAAGGTTTGATTCACAGCGACAGCCTAGGGATTTTCAATCGGGGGTCAAGATATCACAGAATCCACACAGGTGGTTCGACTTCCCGAGGCTGCCGCTGCGAAGTGCTGTTTTGCCGTATAGAAAAGGAGCGGGTGCGCGCGGCATTGCGAGCGAGGGCTCGTCGGCCTGCGCGTTAATTGACTTCAGGCCGCGGTTGGCGAGCCGATGGATCCAGCCTCGTTTTAAAATAAGGTTTGACTTCCGCGACGCTCGCTTAAAAGGGGTATTCAATCATCAGATTTTAAGTTGCGATCAAACAAATCATGCAATCGCTCCCAATGCCGCTCCGCACTGGGTTTGTGATAGATCGCGCCGCGACCCGGAAAGGCAAAGCCATGTTCGGCCCCGGGGTACCACTCTAATCGGTAGTTAATCTGGCTCTCTTTAAGATGGGCCTCAAGTGCATCGATCGTGTCCTTGGGTGCAAAGTGATCAATCTCAGCGCAGGCGAAATACATCTCACCAGTGATGTTCTGAGCGGTCAGGTGAGGTGAGTCATCTCGTTTGGTGAGTAAGTTCGCGCCGTAGATCGAGGCGGCGCAGGCGATACGGTCCGGGTAGCAGCCAGCGGCTTTAAACACGAAGGGCCCGCTCATGCAGTAGCCGACGGCGCCAACTCGGTCACTGTTGGCAGCATCGAATCCATCCACAAAATCGAGCAGAGCGGCCGTGTCTTGCATAATCAATTCAAGCGATAAGTGCTTGGTCATCTCAAACATGGCCTTCGTGGCCGCATCCGATCGGTCCCAAACAAATTCTTTTGTTTTTCGGTAGTAAAGATTTGGCAAGACCACAACGTAACCGGTCGTTGCAATTCTTCGCGCCATGTCGTGCAGTTCTTCGCGCTTGCCCGGGGCATCCATATAAAATAACACCACGGGGAAGGGACCGTTTTCTTCAGGATGGGTCACGAAAGTGTTCATGAGACCATCTTGGGTTTGGATGTTTAGGTTGTGTTCGATCATCGTGGGGCATTCCTGAGTGTTTTTAGTTGAGGTGCTAGATTGAATAAGAACGTATTGAGTCGCGAAAGGAAATAGATGCCTAAGCCATTGTCTTTTTTTGTTTATGAATGGCTCATACATTTGCCCGCTGGGTACACTACTTTCTTTAAGAAAAACCCGCTTTAGGTCTCGTTACGTGACATACTCACTTTTATGAATTTGACAGAAGAATTTCAATTTCTTAGGTCGGTAACAGCTTAATGTTTAATTTGATAATATATAGATTGCTTAAAGAAACCCTTAAAATTTTTAGCCACTTAACGATTGTTTTGCTCGCAGCTTGTGGTGGCTCTGAGTCGGTCGAAAAGGCGCCAATGCCTCAGCCCTCGGCTCTGTCGCCTGATAACACCCTGGTGGCGGCAAAGCGGCTGTTGCCCAAAGACGTGGCCGGTATTTTAGACCAAGCGATTGAGCAGATGATTGCGCGTGGTGCTACAGGTGTTGTCAGTATTAGTGATCGAGTTGGCAATATTTTAGCAGTGTCTCAGCACGGGGTAAGTACTCGGTACGTACAGGTCGCGCCGGGGCCGGGCGCTGAGACGGCGGCCGGAAACGTTGGACTGCAGTCTGCGCTGGTGCCGAGAACGGCGGTTGCAATCTCAAAAGCGGTTACGGGCGCGTACGTCTCGTCGGGCGGGAACGCTTTTAGCACGCGCACAGCGAGCATGATAATCCAGCCTCATTTCCCGCCCACCACGTACACGGTCGGTTTGGAAAGTGGACCTTTATTTGGATTGCAGTTTTCTCAACTGGCCTGTTCGGATGTGATGGCGTCAGCTGAAGCTGAGCTTGACCACAACATTGGACCCAGAAAGTCGCCTCTGGGAATGTCGGCAGATCCCGGCGGCTTCCCACTCTACAAGAAGGGGGTATTGGTGGGTGGGATTGGTGTTAGTACGAAAGCAGTCTATGGTTTTGACGATAATGTTGAAGATTTTGACGAAGATATAGATGAGGCCATTGCACTTTTAGCGTCGTCACACTTTCTGCCACCAGCTGAGATTCGCGCTGACAAAATTTCATTGGATGGCACCTTGCTCAGGTATTCAGATGCACAGGTGGTAGAGCCCGCCAGTAATCTCGTTGATGCACTCGCGCAGTCTGATAAAGATTTGATCGACGCCAGTTTGATTTCAGTTCCGGGCTACTTTGATTCGGCTCAAGGTATCAAAGCCGGGCAGCAGTATGGTCAAGAGGGTTCTGGTGTCAGGCCGTCCACGCTAGATGAGTTTGCGATTCCGGGTGCGTTTATTTTAAGTGATGGTGCAGGCAGGAATCGATTTCCAATAAAAGCTGCTGCCGATGGCAATGGCAATGAAATGCCCTTAACGCAGGATGAGGTCAGGCAGCTTCTCGAAACCGCTCATCAGACGATGTCAGCAGCACGCGGACAAATTAGACGACCGCTCAACCAGTCGGCACGCGTGTCCATGGTTGTTGTGGATACAACCGGCGAAATCTTGGGGTTAGTGATCGGCTCAGACGCGCCGATTTTTGGGCTTGACGTTGCCGTTCAAAAAGCCCGTACAGCGACTTTTTTCTCTAGTGAGTTGGCTGCCACCTATTTAGTTGGCTTGAACAGAGATGAAATTTCGGACTACGTGCAAAGGGTGCGTGTATTTCTGAATGATCCGCAAGCCTTAACTGGGCAGCATGCCTTCTCAGATAGAGCGGGTGGAAATTTATCGAGGCCCTATTTTCCTGATGGCGAACTAGGGCGTCCCCATGGGCCTTTGTCTAGACCGATTACGGAGTGGAGTCCGTTTGCCACGGGGTTGCAGGAAAGTCTCGTGCGGCCTGAAGTGGTGAAGCACTTGGGCTTTGTTGATGGGACTTCTGATAAAGGAGCCGCGAATGAGTGCGTCGGGTTGTTAAATGAGGGTGGCGATATCCATTTGCTTGGAAACGGCATTCAGATTTTCCCAGGAAGCGTGCCCATTTATCGTGGATCAACTTTGATTGGTGGCATTGGTGTATCGGGCGATGGGGTTGACCAGGATGACATGATTGCGTTTTTAAGTGTGCATCGAGTAGGAGAAGCTTTAGGCACGCTTGGGAATGCGCCGAAAGAAATCAGAGCGGACACGATTGAAGTCGATAACGTTCGGTTGCGGTACATCTCATGTCCTTTTAATCCTTTTCTCGACGAAAGTGAGCAAGAGGTTTGTAATGGTAAATAACGTGCTGATTATTGCGCTGGTAATGCTGCTGCCGGCACAAGCCTTTGGTGCGCACGATCAGGATGAAAAATCGCTGGAAATCAGTAACGACCCGGTTTCTGTTGCTCAAAACCCTCGACCGAATCGATCTCGCCAAGATTTAGACCGGATGGCACCGCTCGATATTCGGTTGTTGCAACGCGAGGGCGGGATGTTAGAAGCCTTGCCTGATCGATGGCGAATCGTTGAGTCCATAGGTGTGAATGCGCGCTGGTGGGATCCTTATAACCAGAACACCTTAAAGGGCGATCGGCCGATACTAGGTTCCAAAGATTTATTTTTTGCATTGGGTTTGGTCTCAGATACGGTTGTCGAACCCCGAACCTTTCCGATTCCAGTAGGGGTTCAAACAACCGGTGACGCAGGGCAGTATGATCTTCACGGCGATGGTCAAAGCAATATCTTTAGTCAGACAATCATCGCGAGCCTATCACTGATTAAGGGGTCAACAACTTTCAAACCGCAAGATTGGGAATTTCGATTAACACCCGCATTTAATTTCAACCGGGTCGATATTAACGAGCGACGAATTCTTTATGTGCAACCCAGTAAATTTGGGAAGAGAAGCCGAAATTTCGGCACTCTGCAAGAAGCCTTTTATGACTATCATATAAGGAATGTTGGAAGTCGTTATGATTTTGACTCTGTACGGATAGGGATCCAACCATTTTCGAGCGACTTCAGAGGCTTTCTGCTTCAAGACGCCTTGATGGGTGTTCGGCTCTTTGGCAATCGCGATAACAATCGGTATCAATATAACCTAGCGTACTTTCGGCGGCTTGATAAAGATGTGAATAGTGGCTTGAATGACTTGAGCACGCCGCTCCGTCGAGATCATATTTTAACGGCAAACCTGTATCGTCAAGACTTTCCGTCTCCAGGCCTAACCAGCCAAATCTCAATTACCGCTAATCTGAATGAGGAAAATCGCAGGCAAGCAATTGATGCCAACGGCTTCCCCACTCGGCCTGCTTTGATCGGTGATTTGCGGCCTCGTCGCTACCACGTTACCTACCTGGGTTATTCCCTTGATGGAAGATACGGGAGACTCAATGTAGCAGGGTCTGCCTACGCGGCATTTGGCCAGGATAAAAATAACCCGATGACTTCTCGGCCCAGTAAAATCAGGAGCCACTTTCTTGCCTTAGAACTCTCGGTGGATAACGACTGGCAGCGTTATCGATTGTCCGGGGTTTATGCATCCGGCGATGATAATGTGTTTGATGACAAGGCATCGGGATTTGATGCGATCTTTGAGAATCCACTCATCGCTGGTGCAGACACCAGTTACTGGATGCGTCAAACGATACCCTTCGTAGGTGGTGGCCGTGGGATTAGCTTAAACGGCCGCAACGGGTTACTACCCTCGCTTCGTTCTTCCAAAGAGCAGGGGCAAAGCTTTTTTAGTAATCCTGGGTTGATGCTTTTAGGCGTGGGTGCTGATTTCGACCTGACGCCGAGCTTGCGGTGGTCTGTTAATTACAATCATCTTTGGTTCGACGAAGTTGATGGGATAAGCCAGCTGAGGATGCAGAATGGCATCACCCGCAAGATCGGCGTTGATGCCTCAACCTCCTTAATCTATCGACCTGGCTTTATTCAAAATTTTGTTATTCGATTTTCTTATGCGGAGCTGACGCCGGGCGCCGGTTTTAGTCGTTTATTTGACAGTACTCGAGACGATGATCGATTTTACAGCAGCCTCCTTAATATTGTTATAAGTTATTGATATAAATATGATTTTTAAATTTTTGTTATTGTTTTTGATGCAACTGGTTGTGGTCAGTTCGTGCCTAGGCGCAAGCAAAGGAATGGGTAAGGCGTTCCCCCGAAGCTATCCTGAGATGGTGCCAGCGCCTTTCTCTCAAAACGCTGCGACCGCCCAGCTGAAAACAGCGGGATGTCAAACCTGCCACGCGAAAGCTGAGCATAAAACCATGCACAAGGCGCCAAGCGTTGTGCTGGGGTGTACTGACTGTCACGGTGGGAACGCCAATGTTCAGTGGGCAGGCGATCTTTGGGTTGCTCCGGAGACTGCGGTAGCGTCGCATGCTTCGGCCGCGCTTGATCCTGATAAAGGCCATGCAGGCAAAAGTCTCGCAGGTAAGGATCATCATGGTGACGATCATTATGACGCCCATGGGAATGACCACGATTACCCGTCTGGTTACAAAGCGGCAATGGACGCGGCCCATATCCTACCAACCTACCCGAGTGTTTGGCCGGGTAGTGAGAATCCTAAACGATCCTTTGCGAAACTGTTGAAAGAGTCGCCGGAGTTCGTCCGTTTCATGAACCCATCAGATTATCGTGTTGTGCGGATGGCCTGTGGGGCTTGTCATCTGGATACCATTGAAGCTGCTGAGAGATCTTTGATGGCAACTGGCGCCATGCTTTGGGGTGGGGCTTCTTACAATAACGGTATCTTGCCTTACAAAAACTATATCCTTGGCGAGGCGCATACGCAGGAAGGGCTGCCTGCAATGTTGACGAGCCCGACTGACCAGGACGGGACGCTCAGCGAAAAAGAAAAGCTTAGAGGTGCGTTGCCCTCTTTGTTGCCTTTGCCTGCTTGGCAGGTGGTGCCGCCGGCAGATGTTTTTCGCGTTTTTGAAAAAGGCGGGCGGAATATCAACACACAGTTTCCTGAAATCGGACTGCCCAATGCCACTGGGTTGTTGCAGCGGCTAGAAGAACCTGGGCGCCCGGACATCAGACAATCTAACCGAGGACCTGGCACCGGGTTAAGAGTGGCGATTCCTGTCTTGAACATACACAAGACCAGGTTGAATGACCCTTTCACAACGATGATGGGCACGAACGATCAGCAAGGAGACTATAGAGCCAGTGGGTGTGCGTCCTGCCACGTCGTTTATGCGAACGATCGAGAGCCGAGACACAGCTTAACGTATGCTAAATATGGTCGGGATGGCAAAAGCTTCACCTCTGACGTCACCATTGACAAAAATGAATCGGGACACCCGATAGAACACGTGTTCACGTCCGCGATACCCACCTCTCAGTGCATGACGTGTCACATGCATCAACCCAATATATTTCTTAATTCTTATCTCGGTTATACGATGTGGGATTATGAATCCGATGCCCCGTCGATGTGGCCGGAAGCGCAGGTTTACCCTACAAGTGACGAGGCACGAGCCGTGCTCGATAGGAATCCGGAAGGCGCGGCGCCCAGAGGTAAGTGGGCAAGTGAAGACTTCTTAAGGGATGTCTACGACCTGAATGCGACGCTGAAAGATACTCAATTTGCTGACTATCATGGGCATGGATGGAATTTTAGGGCGGTATTCAAACGGGATAGAGCTGGGAACCTGTTAGATGAGGCAGGGAACAAAGTCGCTAACGATGACCCTGAAAAGTTTCGCAAAGAGGGTGAGGCGAAGTTTGTGGAAGTCGGCGTCAATCCTGGTAAAGCCGTGCACCTGATGTCAATTCATGCCGAGAAGGGCATGCAGTGTGTGGACTGTCACTTTAGCCAAGATGGTCATGGCAATGGGTTTATTCATGGAGAGGTCGCAAACGCGGTACAGATCGGTTGTAAAGATTGTCATGGCACGACCGAAAGTTATCCGACCTTAATGACGTCAAATGTTGCTGCGCCGACGGGTGGTGAGGATTTGAGTCTGATTAGGAACTCAGATGGTAAAAAGCGCTTTGAATGGATTGAGTCCGCGGGCGTGAGGACTCTGATTCAGCGTTCTGTTTTGGACCCCAACCTTGAGTGGGAAGTTTCGTTAACCCGAGATGCAGTTGATCCAACACACGGAAGCTTTAACGAAAAGGCGGCGGCCGCGAAGTTGGTACAGTCGTCCAAGAAGGAAAGTAGTGGCGAATCAGGTTATGAGCAGATCGCACATGGGGACAACATGACCTGTTATAGCTGTCATTTGTCTTGGTCAACCTCATGTGGCGGCTGTCACTTGCCCATAGAAGCGAACTGGAAAACTGAGAGCCACAAGTATGATGTGGGCGAGACTCGAAATTTTGCCACATACAATCCACAAGTTGCCCGTGATCAAATCTTTCAGTTGGGCCGGCATCAAACAACGAAAGGGAATGTGATTGCGCCGATTCGGTCGACGTCGGCGCTGCTTCTCAGTTCTACCAATATCAATCGAGAAAGAATTTACGTTCAGCAACCACCGGTATCCGCCGCCGGTTTCTCATCGCAGGCATTTGCGCCTCATTTTCCCCATACCGTTCGAAAAGAAGAGACGCGGGTTTGCTCGGATTGTCATTTGTCGGCAAATGGCGATAACAATGCAATCATGGCTCAGACCCTACTTCTAGGAACTAACTTCATCAATTTTGTTGGACTCCACAGCTATGCCGGAACAGAGAACGGTCTTTGGGCCGTGAGAGTGACCGAATACGAGGAGCCGCAAGCTGTTTTTGGGTCTTACCTCCATCGTTACGCTTATCCGGATTATTATGAAAATCATGTTTCTGATAATGACAGAGAGTTGAAGAGCTGGGTTCGCGGTACGGCATTCGATCGAGACAATGGCTATTCGGGTGAGACCGGCGCGCTGGAGGAAATCAGCAACGTTTTTCAGGGCGCTGACGGGGCAGTCCAATGCCTTCAGCATCGAGGAGAGTACTTGTATGTTGCAGAGGGGCGTGGCGGCTTTAGAGTTTATGATATCGCTAACATCGCGAATAAATCGATTTCGGAACGGATTGTTCGAGCGCCTTTTTCACCGCTAGGGCATAACGCGCATGTTGGATCGAAGCAGGCAACCTGCTTCGCAATTGGGACGACACAACCTGTGCATCCCCCTAAGAACACTAAGTTTATGCAAGAGGTGAATCAAGAGCAGAGCATGCATCCGTTGTTTAGCTATGCTTTTGTTACGGATGCTGAAGAGGGGTTGATTGTCGTCAATATCAACACGTTTGGTGATGGCGATCCGCTCAATAACTTCTTGGAGCGCGCTCTAACTTGGAATGAAAACGGCTTGTTGGATGGCGCGCGGTTTATTTCACTTTACGGCAGCTTTGCCTACATTGTTGCGGATCAAGGGTTGATAACCCTGAACATTGATAACCCGCTCAAGCCGGTTGTGACGTCGGTCATTCGGCTAGCCGGTATGAGATCGTTTGCAACTCAGTTTCGTTATTTGTTTTACACCTCTGAAACAGGCCTTGGCGTGGTCGACATTACTGATCCCAGCCAGCCTGTTCTGGTGAAGGATAGTGCGGTTGCACTGGCTGATGCTCGCAAGCTTTATCTTGCGAGAACCTATGCGTATGTTGCTGCGGGTGAAGATGGGCTTGCAATCATCAATATTGAAAAACCAGAGGCACCTGTTTTGGATCAGATGTTCGATGGCGAAGGTCAGCTAAAAGACACATCCGATATTGTTATAGGAACGACTAATGCGTCGTTGTTTGGATATGTGGCCGATGGTGACTTTGGGTTTAAGTTACTTCAGTTGACCAGCCCCTCCTCACAACCGAATTTCTATGGCTACTCACCCCAACCAAAGCCAGAAGTCATCGGGTGGATGCCGAGTAAGTCTCGGGTACTTTCGATTTCCAAGGGCCTCGACCGTGATCGGGCCGTTGATGAATCCGGTAATCAAATTGCCGTCTTCGGAAGATTGGGTTCTAGACCGTTCAATCGCGAAGAAATGGAGGGCCTTTTTAAAAGGCTGGATGGGCAGATGTACTTTGTTAATGATAGTGATTCCACTGTTGTAGATGCGCCTAGGCCGGCGGGAGCGAACTAGATGGTCGAAAAATACGATGTTGTAATTGTTGGATCTGGTCCCGCAGGAATCAGTGCCGCCTGCCATGCTGCAAGTTTGTCGATGAGCCATATGCTGGTTGAGAAAACGGATCATCTATCTGATACGATTTTCAAATACCAAAAAGGCAAACATGTCATGGCAACCCCTGAGGTGCTGCCATTAAGAAGCGATATAGGCTTCGCCGCGGGCAAGCGTGAGATGGTATTGGATGTTTGGAGAGAGGCTGTCGAGACACTGAGCGCCCAGGTCCGCTTTGGCTTTGATGTTACTGCAATTACAGGACAAAAAGACGATTTTCTCGTGACTGCTGCAAATGGCGACACAGTAAGGTGTCGAAATATCGTGCTCGCTTTGGGCAACCAGGGCAATCCTAACCTGATTGGATTCCCTGATGATGGATCGGTCATCGTTGAATACCAGCTTGACGATCCGCTCGAGATTTTAGATGAAAAGGTTGTGGTTCTCGGCGGTGGTGACGCCGCTATTGAGAATGCGATGGGGTTGGGTCAAGACCCTGACCAAGGAAATGAGGTGACTATTGTGCAGCGCCGCGCAGAATTTGCGAGGGCTAAAAAAGCAAATGTTGATGGGCTGATGGCGGCCGCCTCAAATGAATTGCTCTGTATTATGACGGAAGCGGTGCCGCAGGAAATAAAAGGTGGCATCGTTCGGATAGAAGGCCGGGATGGTGAACTCAATGTCCCTGCGGATCGACTCATCGCAAGACTGGGTTCTGCACCCCCAAGAAAGCTTCTGGAATCCTTTGGCATCGAATTTACGGGCCAGGAGAAAGAAGCCCTCCCAAAAATTTCAGCGCGATTTGAGTCAAGCATTGCAGGAATGTATGTTGTGGGTGCTATTGCGGGCTACCCTCTGATTAAAAATTGTATCAATCAAGGATTTGATGCGATCGAGTATATTAACGGCAACCTTGATTTAGCCTCTGTAGACGAGCCTTTGTTGGCTGCCAAATTTGAGTCCCTCCCGTTGCAATACGCTGTTGAGGAGTGGCTTGCGCTCATCCCGAAGGCAATTGACTTGCTCTCGCCATTGTCGCCATTGCAGTTGCGAGACTTTCTTCTTGAAACGAGTATGCGGCATGCCAAAGCGGGTGAGGTTATCTTTCAGAAGGGCGCAGCAGGGTCTTCAGTCTTCGCTGTTTTTTCTGGTGGCATTAAAATATTAATTGAGACGGGCGAAGACCTTTTAGAGATTCCTTTGGGTGCCGGTCAAATGTTTGGAGAAGTCGGCCTTATTTCAGGTCGGCCAAGAGGCAGCACCGTCGTCTCCAGTGAATCTACGATTCTTTTAGAAATACCGCGAACAGCCTTGTTGAAATTGATGTTAAGCCAGGAGCGCATAAAAAATTATGTCGATGACCTGGTCGCAACGAGAATGTTCTCTCAAGTCTTTGGTCCTTCGCTTTCCGACGAAAGTAAAAAAATGATACTTGCTGCGAGCGAATTAATTACCGTGTCGCCTAACCAATACCTCATTACAGAAGGTGATACAAAGAGTGATGCTTATTTGATTCGATCGGGTTCCATGGTGGTTGAAAGAGAGCTCATGGGGTCAACTGTTTTTGTTACTTACCTACAGGCCGGGGCTGTCGTGGGCGAGATGGCCGCCTTGATGGACGGGGCAAGAAATGCGTCGGTCAAGGCGACCGTAAAGTCAGAAGTGCTAAAAATCCCCAAAGAAGCGCTGATAGCAGCCTTAGCCAGTAACGATGATGTGCGCTCGTTAGTCGAAAGTAATATGGAAAGCCGAATTCAGGTCAACGACTTTATCACATCAAATAAAACGCAATTTTCATCAGCGGTTGAAATGAATTCGGCGATTGCAGGGTTTGTTTTCGAAAACGGATTGGGAGAAGCGACCGACGTTTTAGTTATTAACGAAAACTTGTGTGTTGGCTGTGATTATTGCGAGATTGCGTGTGCAGAATCCCATAATGGGATAACGCTGCTGAATCGAGAGGCGGGTACAACCTTTGAAAAGCTCCACATACCAACATCTTGTCGTCATTGCGAGCAGCCGCAATGTATGACGGAGTGTCCCCCGAACGCAATCACTCGCTCGGTTGACGGTGAGGTCTTCATCGCAGATACGTGTATCGGTTGCGGGAATTGCGAGCGAAACTGCCCCTACGATGTCATTAAAATGGAAAGAGTCCCAGAACCACGGTCAAACTTTCTAAGCTCGGTGCTTTTTGGCTTGGGCCCAGGTATCGGTCACCGTGATAGGCGAGCGGTGAAAGTTGAGACGTCGAGTCCAAAGTTGGCGCGAAAATGTGACATGTGTAAAGGCATTGATGGCGGGCCTGCATGTGTCAGAGCTTGTCCCACTGGTGCTGCCGCCAGGGTTTCCGTAAATGAGTTCATAAACTTTAACGATCTGTAACGCTTGACGATAGAAGACGACGATAAGCTATGCCAAATGTAATTTTTCAGAGATTTGAATCGTTCCTAAGCTTTAATCGCTACCGATACCTTTGGGTCGCTTTGGCTTTGATGGTTGTGGCGATTGGCTGTTACGTTTTTGCCCCGGTTAAAACAGAGCACAATGGGGGAACCTGGTTCGGGTACACCCTTGGGGTTATCAGTGTAGGCCTGATGGTTTGGTTGGCGGCCCTCGGTCTGCGTAAAAGATTGATCCGGCCCGGTAAATGGAGCCAAAAAGGAAGGACCTCAGCCCATGTCTACCTGGGCATTGCACTGGCTTTGGTCGCAACGCTGCATACGGGGTTTCAGTTTGGGTGGAATGTCCACACGGCCGCTTTTGGCGGGATGATGATTGTGATCGTTTCTGGATTTATCGGTGTGGCGATTTACGTAACTGTACCCTCAAAGCTGTCAGAAAATGCAGGAAGTCAGACGTTTGTCGAGCTTAAGAGCCAATTGGATCAGGTGAATCTCCAGTTGGATAAAGTGTTATTCGAATTAGATGGACCATCACTTAAGCTTGGCGAGCGAGTTTTAAAGACAGATGGCGTTCTTGTTAGTCAGCTCAGAGCCCTATTTTCTCAAGTGGCGTTGCCTGTTTTCGAACAATTCCGGGACAGTATCCAGCAGGCGCGCGATGCTGGTGCGATTGAAAGAGATTTGAGTTTAACCGTTTTGCGATTAACCCAATCAAAAGCGGCGTTGGTGAAGAGAATAAGGCTGCATCAAAGATATAAGGCCCTCATCAGTATATGGCTTGCAGTGCACGTGCCATTTACGTTCTTTTCAATGCTTCTGGTCGGGATCCATATCTTCGCCGTGTTCTACTACTGGTGATCTCGACTATGCAAATAAAACTGACAACAATTATTTATCGTCAGAGCGGTCGTCAAACTCGCAAGGTCGAAACGTTTGAGGGACCAAAGTTGTCTTTTGGGCGTAGTGCAAGCAACGACGTTGTCCTGTCGGATCGCTCGCTGCCGGTAAAGTGCTTTGACTTAGACCTTGTGGACGGTGTCGTGGGCCTTAGGGCAACCGATAATCAGACTAAAGTGTCGATTGACGGTATTGATCTGAAGCGTCCTGAGTTTTTATCGGGTGAATCGCAAGCGGAATTCAAGGTTGGACAATATTCGATCTCACTGGGCCTTTCTGCTGATCAGGATATGGTCTTGGTTAGCATCGATCCAGGCGAGAGTGTGGGCTACACGCCACGCTATGGTCCTGGTTTCAGAGTCCGGTCGAAGTTTACGAGCCTTTTAAAGACTCGTTTTCTGTCCTGGGCTGGCGTTTTTGCTTTGTTCGCACTATTTGCGTGGTACCCGTTTTCATCTGATGTCGGATCAACCACCACCTTATCAGGTAATGTTTCAGATCAGGCGCCGGAGGTGCTCTGGGCAACTGGCAAAATATCGTCGGCGCACCATAATTTCGCAGAATCATGCGATCAATGTCATGTCGAGCCATTCGAGTCTATCACCAGTGAAACCTGCTTAAGTTGTCACGAGGATTTACCAGATCACGCCTCAGCGCTGTTGCTTTCCCATTCCAAGCCAATGCCTGAGGGGCTAGCGGCGCTTGAAGGATTGGCGAAAGCCGAGTTTGGGATTGAAGAAGGCGGTTGTGCCAGTTGTCACAAGGACCACAATGGCGATGAGGGTGTGTTGTCGATGCCAGATGGGCTGTGTCAGACCTGTCACGAAGGGTTGGATAAGCGATTGGCCGGGCACATGGGCGCGGTCGGCTTCGATGATGTCGGCGCCTTTTCTACGCACGGTGACTTTAAATACCTATCGGTTGATAGAACTGGCGATGAAATCACCTTAGTGCGCTCTGTACTGAGCCCTTCTAAAAGGGATCAAAGCGGCATCAGTTTTTCTCATGAGCAACACCTGGCCGAATCAGGACTTGTATGGGAGATGGCTGAAGAGCAGACGCTTACTTGTGCCAGTTGTCATGCGTTAGACGTCTCAAAGACAAATTTCAAACCGGTCGAAATGGAAACGGGTTGTGGTGGCTGCCATGATCTTGCTTGGGGCGAGGATGACCTTGGTCATGTTTTCCAACTGGAACATGCTTCCTTGGCCGAAGCTCGATATGTCTTGACGAGAGAGCTTTCGTTAGCGTCACTGAATGACCCTGGGCCGGTTAGGCCTAACCGGGCTGACGGAAACAGGGGTGTTGAAAATCTCGACGCGAAAGTAACAGAAATCCTACTGGGAGAAACCGGCTTGTGTCTGGAGTGTCATGAATCTGCTCTGAATGATGATGGTACGAGGCTCGACGTTGTAACGATTGAGGATTTTGCGGTTCATGCAACCTTCGATCACAGCGTCCATAAGCTAGAACCGCTTCAGTGCGACAGTTGTCATGATGCTGAAGGGTCCACCGAGGCAGAGGACGTCTTGATGCCCAAGATTGAGGTGTGTTCGACTTGTCATGCTGACCCGGGCGTCAGTCACCGGATTGAATCTGATTGCCTGATGTGTCACGAGTATCATGCAACCCCGCCAGTTTTTCCGAAACTGAGTTCGGGGCTTGATGAGTTCGCTGCGCGACTCGTTCTCGACCCTAACCGAGGAGGAAGCGAAAAATGAAACGATTTCTGTTAGGTCTGCTGTGTATCGCTAGCTTTTCAATGTCTGCAAATTTGCAAGCGGATCAAAAAATCAGTCAGCAGGATCAGCATCTGGGCGTAAACAGTTGTGGTGGCTCAATGTGTCATGGTCGACAGCATTCGACAGGCGATGTGGTTTATCAGAACGAAATTGCGATATGGCAGTCGTCTCATAGTTATCTGGGTGCGCATCATAGGGCTTACCAAGTTTTAAATGGGGCGTTAGGGAAAGCGATTACGCGCAATATGGGTTGGGACGATGCCTCGAAACGCGCGGAGTGCTTGGGGTGTCATACGGACTTAGTCGCAGAAAGTGAGCAAGGGTTGTACTACCAAATAACCGATGGCGTTAGCTGCGAAAGTTGCCATGGGGGTTCAGAGCGTTGGCTGAAATTGCATTATGGCGCGTCTTGGGATGGCAGTCGTCACGCCGATATGGGGTACGTGGATCTATCCAATGTTAATTTAAGGGCGCAAGTCTGCTTGGATTGTCATTTGGGCTCGAATAATGGGAATCAGTTTGTAACTCATGAAATGATGAGTGCAGGACACCCAAGGCTTGCGTTCGAATTATCAATTTTCGAAGATCTTCAAGCCCACTATGAAGTCGATCAGTCTGAGCAAGGGCAAGAACTCGATGTTATGACCGCTCAAGTTTGGGCATTGGGTCAAATTACGGCGGCTGAACGATACTTGGACTTAGTGTTGCATCGAGAAGTGGGTGCGGCCCTAATGCCGGAGCTTTCTTTGTTTGACTGCCGCGCGTGTCATCAGGATTTTGCTGATGCTGGTGCGGTATTTGACTCTGTTCAGGGCCGCGATAAGGGTCGAAAAATCGGCCAGATAGTGCTTTCTGATTACAATATAAGGTTTGCCTCGCTTATCGAGCTGAGCCTCGGTTTAGACAATCGTCCTCAAATAGCCGACTTGCTTAGTCAAATGAATAAAGCGATTGCCTTGAGTCGAGCGTCTTTTCGAGATACGGCTGGAAAGCTACGAACAGGACTCATGCAATTAAAATCCCACGTGAATGAGTCGTCCGTGGAAGCTGAAGCCATCAGGCAAATGCGGGCTAAAATTTTTACTTCGGATAGCCTCGTTCAAGATTATGCCGGTGCTGAGCAAGTTTACTTCGCACTATTAGCATTGGGTGTTGACTCTGAGGTGGTCAACCGGTTTTTAAGCGATCAAATTGCGGAGCCCTCAAAATTCTCTCATCGCGCGTTCAGCGAGGCTCTGATTGAGCTTGAGGCGGAGCAGAGTAGTCAATCCATTAGCGCATTGTAGGAGGTGTCTTTTGTCAAAGGTCGTACAGGCGGGCTTCCTAAGGTTCCTAAAGGCTCGTTGGTTTCGAATCGTTGCTAGTTTTAGGAGGCATGCCAAATGGTAATCCCAGGGAAAAGTGGAGCCTCGAGTTCGGTCTCCGAGTTTGTTAACCCGCTCAGTGAACCGTGTGTCATGGTCATCTTTGGCGCATCAGGGGATCTGACAAAGCGTCTTTTAGTGCCATCCCTTTATAATCTGGCGTGTGATGATCTGCTTTCGCCAAATTTTGCGGTCCTTGGGACAGGTCGGAGCAAGCTTAGCAACGAAGCATTTCGGTCATCGATGGCGAGTGAAACGACTGGCTTACACGCATTTCATACACGTCACGAGTTTGATGAGGTGGTGAGCGATGACTTGCTTTCGCGCTTCTTTTTTGAAAGCGCGAATATAGATATTGAGAGTTTTAAGGGTCTAAAGAAAACGGTTCAGGCGCTCGACAAAAAATATCAGGCTGGCGGCAATATTTTGTTCTACTTTGCCATGGCGCCCCGGTTTTTTGGCGCCTTATGCGAGAATCTTTATAAAGCAGGATTTCAAGAAGGCAGTGGTTGGAAGCGTATTATCGTTGAGAAACCCTTTGGAACGAATTTACAGTCGGCATTAGCGCTTAACCAAGAAATATTACAGTATTGGAAAGAAGAACAAATTTATCGTGTTGACCATTACTTGGGAAAAGAAACGGTCCAAAACTTACTCGCCTTTCGATTTTCAAATGGCATGTTTGAACCTTTATGGAATAAGCACCACATAGACAACATACAGTTTAATGTTTGTGAAGCTGTGGACGTTCAAGGTCGAGGAGGGTACTACGATCAGTCTGGTGTGCTGAGGGACATGATGCAAAATCATATGTTCCAGATGTTGTCGTACATCTGTATGGAGCCGCCCGGATCCTTTGAGGCGGACTCTATTCGCAATGAGAAAGCCAAGCTGTTGGAATCAGTCCGTATTTATACGGACGATGAGGTTCCAGAAAATGTCGTTAGAGGCCAATACGGCCCGGCTTATGATGCGCACGGGGGCGTCGTTCAGTCCGGGTATCGGGAAGAGGCCGATGTGGACCCACAATCAAAGACGGAGACCTTTGCTGCTGCAAAACTACATATTGATAACTTGCGATGGCAAGGAGTACCGATTTATTTACGATCGGGAAAGGCGCTCTGGAAACGTAGTACGGAAATCGTCATAGAATTTAAGAAGCCACCGGAGACATTGTTCAAGGGCACTGGTGTGCAAAATCTGACATCGAATCGATTGGTGTTTCATATTCAGCCCTTTCAGGGGATCGACTTGTTGTTTCAGGCGAAGACACCGGGTCCTACGATGCAATTGCAGGGTGTTGATATGAGCTTTAATTATGGTGAAGCCTTCAAATCCTCGCGTTATACCGGTTATGAAGTGATGTTGTATGCGTGCTCTCGTGGTGATGCCACCTTATTTTCCCGAGGTGATTTGGTCGAGGCGGCTTGGCGAATTGCCCAGCCACTGCTAGATCACTGGGAAGTGGCGTCCGCGCCAGAGTTTCCAAATTACACACGAAATTCCTGGGGACCAAAATCGGCCTACGAGTTGTTAGAGAAGGATGGGCGACGATGGTTTGAGGTTGTTACCCCGGATGTTTTGGAAGAGTCTCCTTTGTTCGAAGGTGCAGATCCCTTGTTGCTCAGCGCAGTCATACTGGCCTTGCGTCCAATGACGGTGGCGCCGGGTGAGACCATCATCCGACAAGGTGAGGTGAGCACGGAAATGTATTTTATCTGTCGCGGTGAAGTTGATGTGCTCGACCTCAAAGGGGAGATCGTCAACCAGCTTCAGGATGGCCAATTCTTCGGAGAAGTTGCTTTGTTGCTGACGACGGCGCGAACGGCCGACGTCAGGGCTAAAACGCTATGTGATCTTTTCGTTTTGAATCAAAACGACTTCAAACGTATCCTAAGAGACCACCCGCAGTTTGCTAAGAAGATCTTACAGGTCGCTAAGGATCGGTACGATCTAGCGCTTTCGGTCAATGAGTTCATGACGCCAAGAAGTGACGCTTAACGGCAGTCTTCTATTTGTTTGCCGAGGCGCTCGGTGGGAGAGCGTTTAAGCTGCAAAGAGTGTTAGCCGGTCGCTGAAGATGGCAGAAGACTTTGGTCGCCGGATTTAATGAATCTTTGGCTTGGTTTGTTGAGAAACAAAAGCGTTGCTTGTTTTGAGGCTTTTAGGATTGACGTTCTAAATTTTGCCTAACGGCTTTTGACGCCTAACAAGCACCGACGCCATGATCTGCAGCGCCTGGTATTGGCCGTTGCGCACCGAGCGGTTCGCCCAGCAAAAAAATGATTGAAATTTTGAGACATCCAGACGATAACGGCACAATCCAAGTGAATACGCCCAAAGTCTGGCGGTTAGAGATCGCGAGACTGTTTTCGCAGGACTAATCGATTTCTTATAGAGTGATGTAACAATTCAAAGCCGGGCATAGAAATCAGCTAAATCTTGTGGAACGGCTAAGAAACGTAATAAATGTCTGTTTTAAGATAGGTGTAAGGCGGGTGCTTAAATGTCTTTAATTTTGTCTACCCCAGTTGACCAGGGTTAAAAAAATTCGAGATTTTTCACAGCAGTATACGGTTTTAACTGTTGAATTTGGTGGGCCCAGAAGGACTCGAACCTTCGACCAATGGATTATGAGTCCAGTGCTCTAACCAACTGAGCTATAGGCCCGCGAGACAA
>Ga0206127_1001164_pt1 | contig 29293 bp, 26 predicted proteins | sample Helgoland_Spring_6_FD_148646 | JGI IMG/M metagenome (GOLD analysis project Ga0206127, IMG submission 148646) | Pelagic subsurface seawater microbial communities from Kabeltonne, Helgoland, North Sea - Helgoland_Spring_Bloom_20160419_1 | ecosystem: Environmental > Aquatic > Marine > Epipelagic ...
GTCGCCGACGATACTCCAGCGCGCTCGGCAAGCTCGACAGCACTCCAGCCCAGCATCACGCGACCAGCCTTTATTTGGTATACAGATATCATATTAGTTTACTTTTATATCCTATTAGTATATATTTATAGCGTATTAGTTCAGAGACTATACCATGATTGATGATATCTTAGCCAAGTTTGATGGCGCCTTTGCTGAAAATACCATAAGAGCCTATAGGTCGGACTTTATTCAATACCAGGCCTGGTGCTCACAAAATAATATCGACTCTATACCAGCTACTGCCGACGCTATGGCGCAGTATGTTGACTACCTTGCCACCGTCAAAAAAAGCGCTACCATCCGCAGAAGGATCAATAGCTTGGGGACGGTCCTAAAACTCTCCAAACACTATAACCCCACCAACCAGCCAGAGGTCATACTCGCCATCAAGCGAATGCATCGCAAAATTGGACGGGCACAACAGCAGGCTACTCCACTCACCAAGCCACTACTCAACCAGCTACTTTACAACTGTGATAACAGTATCAGAGGTTTAAGAAATCAAGTCCTACTAAGACTTGGCTACGAAACCATGCGCCGCCGATCAGAGCTGTGCGCCTTTAAGTTTCAGGACATCTGTAAGGGGGCCAACGGAAAACCAGCTATCCGGCTTAACTTCTCAAAGACAGATCAATTTGGAACGGGAAAGTTACTACCCATCAGCCAAGACCTCTTCGACTTATTAGAAAAATGGAGGAGTATGATCAGCGATGAAGGCTATATTCTGAGATCAATTAGCAGGCATGGGCATTTTGGGATCAATCTACACCCAGCAAGTATAGGTACCATATTAAAAGCACTTCAAAAGGACTTGAAAATGGACTCCGATGAACAACCGCTCAGCGGTCATTCATTTAGAGTGGGGGCAGCACTAGATTTATTAGAACAAGGTGAACCGCTTGAAAGGATAATGCTGAGAGGGGGTTGGCAGACAGATTCGACTGCCATGTCATATCTTAGAAATTGGATCATATGAAGTGGGGGCAAGAGGAGCCACAAGACTTAGTCAGTATAATCAAGTACTTGCTTTAACTCAGTCGGCGGCTCGGGCAAATCCTTAAAAACCCTCCAAGCTATTTTCGTGCTTGGAACAAAAACCGCCCAAGCTGTAACAAAAATCGCCACAAAATAAATATACAGGCTCTTATTCGAGACAAACCACTCCTCAAGCGCTCCCTTATAGGGAGCTATAACATTCGCGTAGAAATCAACGGAAGCGGTTGCACCGTGCATTATCTCTTCCTCACCACGAAATATAATCGAACCTACCCCTGAGAGCCCTGGCCGAACTTGCTTTATATGGTCCTGAGTGTTCTCAGAATAAGCCCCAAATGTTTGACTAGTTAGCGGCCTTGGACCGATAACACTCATATCACCAAAAACGATATTCAACAGCTGCGGTAGCTCATTTATCTTTGTTTTACGCAAAAATGTCCCTACCGGTAAGACTCTAGGATCACCCCTCATGGTAACGGTGCCCGTCCCTATATTTGGACTATTTTTCAGCATAGTCGCAAACTTAAACAACTTGAATTTTTCACCGCCCTTACCGATGCGTTCCTGTAAAAAGAACACCTCACCCTCGCCAGTGAGCCTTAGTGTTATTACTATAGGCACCAAAAAAGGGGAAAGTAACAATAACGCTATCCCAGAAAATAAAATATCAAAAAAACGGTCCATACTTACATCCTCTGATCTAGATATTTGCCGGTCTCTTTGTGGGCAAACTCTGGCAGGAGACCAAAATACAACTTAACAATATCATCTTTTCTCCAAGTACCTTTTTCCCTTAGCGCTTCAATTCCGTCCATAAAATCGTCTAACTTAGTCCCATCAAAATCAGGTTGGTTTTTTATTACTCCAACCGTCTCAAAACGCTCCATATCTAAATCTTCGTTATCAGTAAAAAACTCCTCAAAGTCCTTTTCACCTGTTGTATCACTTTTAAAGAAGTAGCATGGCCACTGCTTGTTAGCGATTAATTCTTCTGCTCTGTCACGAGCTTCATCCTCAGATTCACATTCGTATGGCTCATAACCTCGCTCTCGAAGATAACGGACTGCAACCTCAGAGAACGTGATTAGGTGCAATTTTTCACTTAATTTAGGAAAGAAAATATCCCTATTGCCCCCAAGTAGACCAGAGAGCAAACACAATTCTCCAGATTCTTGAGGCGTTACAAAATAGCGGCGAACATCATTTGGGGCTGAAAACGGTTGTCTTTTAGAAAATCGTTGATTAAATCCATGAAGTAAAGAACCATCTGAAAATGCTACGTTAGCAAAACGTGCCATAGAAATTTCCTGAGTCAAACTCTCACGCATCAAGAACATTTCCATTATTCGCTTACTAGCACCCATCATATTTACTGGATTTGCCGCTTTGTCCGTTGAAACGCAAAAGTACTTCTTAGCGCCCATTTCTTTGGCTAATTGCAAAGTCTTAGTTGTATTGTAGACATTGACCATTATCATGCGCATTAATGTATAGGGATCCTTCTCACTTCTAACATGCTTTAAGGCTGATAGATTAAATACATAATCATAAGGGCCTTCTCCCTTCACAAGAGCCTCAAACTCCACAGATCCACAATCAACAGCAAATGTTTTAAATTCACCAGAACCATAACCGACCGTACTCCGGAGATCACGAACAAGTTCAACCATATTGTTTTCAGAAATATCGACAACATGCAGCGCCTTTGGATCGCGCTTGAAAATTTCTCTGGATACTGCCTGGCCAATTGTGCCCGCTCCGCCGATTACCAAAATCCGAGATTCATGTACACGATTCTTCAAAGAATTTTCTTGAGTCGCGATATCTGAATAGAAGAGTGCTGAATCACGGCCAATCATCGATAATGAATTCATATTACTCCTAGTATCATTTACTATTAAGTGAGTGTGACACACATTTTTTTACACCGTCAACTAGCGAGACCACTGGAGTCCAATCAAGTGTATTTTTGGTATGTCTAATATCTACACTTAAATCTCCGCATAAGCGATCGATCGCTTCTTCTTTGCCAATCAACTTAGCAATTAGCCGTAAAAAATGGGGGCTGACATTGATTAAGCGTGCCTTTTTGCCAAAAGCTTCTACCATAATGGAGAAGAGCTTAGATGTAGAAACATCATTATCGTCACTAATAAGGAAAACCTGATTAGCCGCTTTTGGATGATCAACGCAAGTAACAATTAAGCTAACTAGATTATCCAGAGCCACAAAACTCCTTTTATTGTCTACAGAACCTAACGGACATGGTAAATTTTTAGATGCAAACTTAAGTAACGCCGCAAAATTGGCTCTAACACCAGGGCCATATACTAAAGGAGGCCGTATGATAGTAACCTCAAGGTCAGTCTCAGCTGCAATTTTGAGCAATCCCAGTTCGGCTTCAGCCTTAGATTTACCATAGGAGTCTTCACCCTTCCTTGGGTCATCGAATCTAAATGGCTTTCCTGCATTAGATTGCTCACCATTTACTTTTATCGAACTCAAAAAAATGAATCGCTTGACTCCGGCTTTAACAGCCTGACTGGCCAGATTGAGAGTACCAAAGCAGTTAGTTTCCATAAATTCTGCACTAGGGTCATCGGCTAAATCATTCATTTGATGGACTCTCGCCGCCGTATGAATAACCACATCAACACCATCGAGGCAATCTAAGAAGTTCTCCGTACCAGACATGGTCTTTTCGAAAGACCTTGAATGTTCATCAAACATAACCGCCCTAGACGTAAGTAACAAAATATGATCATCTAGCTTATTTTGAATGGCCTTCCCTACAAAACCGGTTGCACCTGTTAGTAAGATTTTCATGTGATTGTCGCCCTTCCTTCAAATTTTTTAATAGAATCACCAAAATCATATTAGGTGTAACTAGCTAGTCTGAAACGTTGATATTAATGCAGTATCCAGGCTGCGCTGCCTAACCCACCAGAGCCTCTAATTGAGCTCGCTGACCAGGCACCTGCCAAGCGTGAGGAATTTGTCTAGCTCGGATAAAAGGCTTTGCAAACCTGACTGAAACTCGGCCTCAAACTTCGCAAATAGTTTATGCTAACTGGCTAGGTGCAGGAATTCGGGAGGGATCTTCAGAGAAATACTTTCTAAATGATATTTCTCTTAAACAACTAAGAGATACACCCAAAATTAGCCCAAAGATAACCGAACCTTTTGAGCGAAAAATTACTTCACTAAATGGAGCAACAAAAAAATACATCATAGCAAACCAAACAAGAACAGAGGCACTAAAAGAATTTCTTTGCCTTCTACTTAGCTGTAAAATTTTAGTCACGAAACTAGTGTTTATTAGAACAATTATTAATACCCCTAACCAACCAAAACGAATCAGCGACGCCCCCCAGAATGACTCAAGCTGTTCAAGGCCAAAAGGTGCCACTCGCTCAATCGAGGTGGGAACAGAAAGCTCCCCCATCAAGATTAACAATGAAAGTTCAAGCTCCCGAAATCGGTGTAGTATCGAAGAATCTAGACCATTCACAACCGAATTCAGATAACCAAAAAAAGAAAGGCTTTCAGTACCCGATAAAGAACGAGAATAGACAACCGTTAATAGAGTAAAAAGCCCTGCAAGACAATATAGAAGCGCTACCCTCCAATTCAATTTTGGCGACACCAATACACGAAGTAAGCGGCTTAGAAAAATCCCAACGACGAATATACCCAATGCTAACAACGCACCTCGGCTAACAGACAAAATAATACCTAGACAAAGAAAAACGAACAAAGAAAAATAACGTAGATTTCTAACAAAAAGATTATTACTGATAAAATAAAAAACTGGAAGTAACAAAAAACAACCAAATTCAGTCGGATATCCGAGACTACCGCTAAATCTATAAAAATGAAATGATAAGCTATCTGTGCTTAGGCGGCCTTTAAAAAAATCTATTAATCCATGGGCAGGCGGGAAGAAAACCAGCAGACTAAAAACAACCTGGAGCACCGCAATCCCACATATCAAATGAAAAAAATCTTGGTCACTCGCCTTATTGAAATTGTAGCCCAAAAAAATAAAATAACTAAAAACAGCATACCTGAAACTATCAGACAAGGTTCTCGCTGAATCTGACTCAAAATACAAAGAGCCTACAAGAACACCAAGAAAAACAAATAAATACATCAAACCCAAATTTGGGAGCTTAAATTCCCTGAATTCCCTTCTGAAAAAAAATAGCACTGACAAAATAATGAGACATCCCACAGAAATAAACTGTGATTTACTTGTAGAGACTACAATATTTTTGAAGAAAGGAAAAAACACACCTAAAACAATAAACCCAGCAGGCGTTATCTTTAACCTCCCGTTCACTTCGACGCTCTCAAATAGAGGCATCTATAGATTATTATAGGTACTGACCTCGGATAGTCAAAGATCAGTCGCCGAACTACATGCGGCTCTCGAAATACTCGGTACATCCACCTAATATTTAGTTTATTAAAAACATATGGGAAATAGTCAAAGCTGCTGCCCATGGCACATTGACTAATAAATCCACCGCAGGTCACTGTGGATACGGATTCATATAAATTCATAATTAAAATACTGATCTGTTCTTGCAATGGTGCGCCTAATCCAAGCACAACTACGTCATAATCTGAAACTTCAATGTCAGCCAAGAAGTCCGCCCAGGATGCAAAACCCTCATCTAAGGGATATCCTGAATAAAACCCAAATTTTTCATGCCTTGTATCTTGAGTTATCAATAAATTTTTAAAATCATAGATTTCAGATTTTGTACCACCAATGAAACATACCTTCAGATCATTCTTACTTATATAATCAAAAAACTCAGGAGCATTTGACGTAAAGTCAAAACTAGTTCTCCTGATTTTTTTATGTTTTGAAAACAAGTTAAACAATACTTTGAATAGTGTGCCATCCGCACCAATATGAGTGAAGCCAGTAAAATCCATATACCGTACTTTCAAATAATTTGAGTTATTTAGATAAGTAATATTGAATGGCCTGATCATTTCATCACTAAATGCAACTGATGTAATTTTTTCAAACATTTAATTCACTCCCAATTCCATCAATAAAGCTAGACAGAGTCAGCCTTAAAGCAGATTACAACATTTTATTATCGAAAAAGACCCAAAAGCCTTCTTAATTCTAGATGAACTATACTTCGCAGCCTTGGCTCGCAACAATGCCTTTTAAAAATTCATTATTTTTTGGACACCCGAGTTATCCGTAAAATTTGCAGGTGTATGAAAATTGGAAGACGCGTTTATGGAATGCAAAATCTGTTGCAAAAAATCCCAGAAATCATCACTTATCGTTATTCACTTAGCTAATTTGCACGGTAACCTTTTTTGGGTCTCAGTGCCAGCATCATCGCCAGAATCGAACCCACACACAAGGCAAAAAAACAGTTATAGCGACCGCAGACATCACTAAAGTTGAGTAACCAAAGCAATCCATCAACTGCAGTCACCATAATGCCAACCCACGAAGAGCGCCCCTTAACTTATCACGTTGATTGTGTCTCACCGTTAAAATCGACACAACCGGCGAAAACTATGCATGTATTGCCACGTGATCAAATTTTTCCGATCAAAAATCACTCAGCCAGTCGTCTGATAGTATCTGTCCATTCTTGGAAACAGTTAGGTTTGTTAACGATAGACAATTAGCTGAAATTAAACCAGGAAAGGTTTCGGACAAGTTTAAGATCGCAGTTGTCCGGAAGCCAATGACGTGACATCTATGATCACATAGTAATTGCGCGACATACTCTTCTGCAATAACCGCTGGAACAATAACCTCAGTATTTAAATCGTCGTAATCCAACTTACTTAAAGGATGCGGAATAAACTTATCTACTTGATATTTGGCGATTGCCGACTTAATTACTGAAAGCTCCTGGGTTCTGGTCAAATATTTTTTATCGTGAAAATTGCTTTGCCCTAAAAGAATCGTTACCTTTTGGAAACCCTGCCCTCTCTGAACCAGATCTTTTTCATCTATATCACACAACGATATCTTTTTAGTTTGTGGACCACAAAACCTAGCGTACAAGCTAAACCGGCGAGGTATTTCACGTAGACGCGAATACTGAAGTGCGGGTGAAAAAATTCTAAAGAATAATTGACTGATAAAGCGCTCAGGTGAATTAAACCAGCCCTTTTCTAAAAGGTCTCCTACACCATCGTCAAACCTAAATAGCTTAGGGCGTGTCTTTAGGCAAAATAAAAACAGCCGCGTATACATCAGTTTGTAGTTAGCCGAGAAAACTATGTCTACATTATTACGATCAAAAAATAAAAGATAACGAAATAACTTACAAAACGCCTTGAATCTGGAATTACTGAGATTTACAACGTCAACCTCTCCGTAGGCCCTTAGAAAAGTGCAATATCCTTCTGCCTGCAAGTTTTCAGGACCAAAATAAACGACCGTCAAATACTTGGACAAGATAACATCAGACATCAAAAATCGTTTTACGAGCGCCAGATGAAACGGAGTATAGCAAATGAATAACAGTACCTCCTCTCCCTTACCCTTACCCTTTGCCGTATCCTGTAACAACTTCACCATTTCATAACATCCATCTTTAATTTAATTTTGTCTTAGAATAGGAAGACAAAAGAGTTCTTACATGCCTCGAAATCATGATTATAAAAAGTAAGTAAGTCAAAACCAAAATAATAATTTGAAAGAGGTAATATACATAAAAGATAGCAACGCTAGTGCGATTATCGTGATTGCCTAAACATTCGTTGAACACAAAGACTCCAATAATGTGAACGCTATAATCGAAGGATAAACACCATAAGCCAATTTTTCACTTTTTGAGATCGATAAGAAAAGTGCAATATGGAATGCATTAATCTCGTATTTCCACGTTAGATATTGTCAAACCCATAATTATAATCAAGGATAGTTACGCTAAACCAAAATAAGCGGGGCAGTAGAAAAATATATAACGTATACGAGCATAACTATTGAAGGATAATATTTTTATGAGCCATTAAAGGATCTATATAAATAAACCACTGCCAAACGAAATTCCTTAGACGAAAAATAAATCAGTGCAAGATAAACAGTTAACATTAGCATAAACATAATTATATCCCACAAAAAAGATGCTTCGCCGGGTGACAAAATGGTAAAGATTAAACAGGGTGCAAGATATTTCAGAAATATACACATATGTTTAGAAAAAGAAACACCCACTAATTTCCGAACACTATAAAAGGTATAGGGCAGCGCTATGCAGGCTCCTAGTGCTAATGTATACGCTACCCCTATTACTCCAAAAAGCTGTATGCATGGAATAATAAATACAAGTATTGAAACTAGCCTCACGATTGCGACATTAAAGCCAATGCTAGGCTTTCTTAGAGATTGAAATAAAATGGAAGCTGGTGTCAGTAGCATAGTAACCACAGCTGTTATGCCTAGTACTACTATTAACTTATTAAACTGCTCCCAGTCTCTGGAGTCTGCCAAATCAGCCATTACTGGAATATATATATTTACGAGCATCATAAGTGGACAGATCAATAGACAAATATAACTATACATTAGTAAATATTGGTCTCTTAACATCTTGACATCGCTACTACGTGCTGAGAGAGAGGGCAATCCAACCTTCCAGAGGACCTCTCCAATTTGCAAGGCTGTCTGACGAGTAAACATATTAGCCCGTTCAAATTGTCCCAAAACAGCAATGCCAAAGTGGCTGCCAATTAATAGATTAATTCCATGTTCTACAAGGGTATTGATCTGTCCTGACAGCAATATCCATTTGCTGTAATTGACAAGACCTCTTATGTTCGTCCTATCAAAGCTTAGTTTGGGTCGATAGGAGCACAATAGATAAGATAAGAATACGTACATCATCCACCCACCAAGGTAACCTAAGACTATGGCCCATGGAGAAGCAAAATAATAAGCAGCAGCAACTGTGAGGATAGAGCTAGCAGTCGCCATGCCAATCTCACACTTGAAGATAATAATGAAATCCAATCTCTTTCTTAAACTTACTAATCCTATATTTTTACTCGACTGCAAAATAAAAGCTATAGACATAACTGACAGTAAATTTTTTAAAATCGGCTGTTCTAGCCCAATGGCAATATATGGCGCTAAAAGAATAACAATAATTGCCAAAAACACGCCTTTTAAAACCTCTAAACTCCATGCGTCATTCAAAAGAGATCCTTCATCACCCTGAAATGAAATCAAAGCGCTTTCAAAACCAAATACACTAAGTGAATTCATAATTGCCATGACCGCCATGACAACCGCCATAACTCCAAAATCAAAGGGTGTTAGCAAAAACAACAAAAGCAGAGACGTTAAATAATGCAGCCCTCGCGTAACAGCTATCATATAAAACGATAGCAGTGATGCTTTTAACTCTCTTGAATTCACATCACTCATAAAGATTTAAGTTGAAATTTGCGCGCTAATTCTTTGAAAACGCCATTATAATGCGGGTCGGACTCCAGAAGTGGGTTGTATACGTAACTTGCTAGCTGGTTACAATAAATCAATTGCAACTCGACATTCGCGCTAGAGAAAGAAAAGGTAAGCACTTTAAATACAGAATATTCATCTATTAAATCTTCCATCGCTTCAAACTGAGATATCACGTTTAGTTCAAACGGAACGTCATGTTGTTTCAGACGCTTAAGAATTGGGTCTTCCCCTTGAAAGGCGGGATGTTTTTTATAATTATAGTAATGATCACTTTTTTCCGACGGACACGTGTCATTAATAATCCGTTGGGCAGCTAGAGCCTGATAGTTATTGAATATTACGTAGATATGACATTCATTAATCATTCGATGCTCCAGGGGATATAACTAGACAAATCTCACCAAGTTTATTCGATTCCTTTGAGGTTTCATCAAATTCGCAAACTGAGTAACTTAACCGTGTCATGTTTTTTGAATGGTCAAGTAAACATAGCGGGGAACACATCGCATTATCCCATGAAAAATCAAGGCTATTCACGCCACAATTGAGGCTTAATGAACCAGAGCTAGAAAAGAATCCTCTGCTTGATGATACAAATCGGCTGGCTGAACTAGATTGCTCTAAATCACCGTCGACGATATATGTCCCTTGGTTCGAGCCACCAGCATGAAATGAATAAGACCTAAAAGATCTTGAAAACTCAGGTGACAAAGTGAAATTACCAATCCTAACACTTGCGATATAACGCTTAATTTTTCTAAATTTATAGGAAATTTTAATTCGTTCCGCCGAGGATGAAATTTCAATTATCTTTATAATCTGACCAATAGAGGTGTCAATTACTACTTTTACTGTTAGATCGCCATCTGCACTCACGGAGTATTCTGGCGTCACCGGGTTCAAATCTGTAATTTTGGTTAGCAAGCCAGGTATTTCGATTATCACTCCGCCACTATAATAATCGACACCTTGAGAAATACTTTCATTATATCCATGCGGTAATTTGCCCATACAGGAGTCAAAACCATGGCCGGCAAAAGCTAGACTTTCTATAGTTAACCCTCGCCTAAGATTTAGCAGTAAAGTCGTTTTTTCACTCTTCAGCTCTAGATAAATACCATCACCAAAAATACGACGCTGAAATTTACCCAGCACTGTCGCACTCTCTTGAAGGTCATATATTAAACTGGTCTCTTGAGGCAGCTGATAGAAATCACTAATACCTTTGTCTGATAATGTTTTATTAATCTTTAATTTGGTTTCAACCCACCTTTTTTCCGTCAAATGAGTTCTTAAATCACTTGCCCACAACTCACAAAGGTTTTTCCAACTTTTATGATCAAAATCGGTTGAATTGACTAATTTATTATAAATTCTGAAACACATAGTATTCAGCCAGGTATCATCACGCCCTGTAACAGCCCATCTAGCAATATTATATTTCGATTGCTTCTTGACAGGAATAGGGTACCTTGCCGAGGTAAAAGATGAACTTGTTTTGTTAGGCAACAAGTCTTGAATGCCAACAGCAGTCGATGGAAGAACAAATGTAAACCCTAACTCAGATCTTAAATTTTCAAGCACTTTACGGATGGTTAGCCATTCGCCCGTCGGATTTTCCTTTGACTCCTCTTTGAATCGACCAGGTCTAAAGTCAAAAGTCTCTGCATCATTTGAATACAACGGCAACAACTGACTACCTCCAGATATTTTTTTCTCAACAAAATCTAGGTAGTCATCCATCGAGATATTGCCATGAGAAACATGCTGTAACTTTTGAAATAATATCGAGTCAGCCCAGAGGACCGGTAAATTAACTAAACCAACTCCCTTAGCAAAACGAGGTAACTGACTCGGCGACCCTAAAGCCAGCTTAATGTTATCTCGGTCCATAACGAAAGCGGAAAAACCAACTTCAGCTAATATGTCAACAACAGAGTCTGAAAAAGCCATCTCGTTAACTAAAGCAATTTTTGGATTAACTCCCAGTAGACTTTGATAGATATCCAGTCCAATCTTTTGATTTTGGATATTAACTTCGTAGGGGACTAGAGGAGCAATGATTTGGCAATAACCACTTCCAATCAATTCGCACTTGCCCTCGGCAAGTAATTGTCTAAATTTATCAACCCATTTAGGACACGTTTCCTGAATGCCATTTAATGTCCATCCAGACAGCTCGATACCCAAAGGAACTTGCAGGTCTGAAATTATATCTAAAAGTGGCCAATAGCATTTCTCAATAACAATTGACCAATCATGCTTCTCAATCGAGGAGAATGCTAAATTAAGGTGGAAAATTAGATAGCCCTTTGGTTTCATTTTTTACCCTATTAGGTCTGAGATTTTAGATGCTAAAATATTACAGCCATCAATCCGCATCTTCTCTTTGGCGTTTTTTGAAATGTTTTTTGCCAAATCTTCACTGCCCATCAATGTAATCAATTTATTAACAGCATCTTTAGGATCTAGGGCTACCACAGCGACTTCAGCATCACGAATCACCGTAAACTCACCTCGATTATCATCGACATTAAGAGGCATGACCACCACAGGAATTCCATGGTGCAAGACCTCGAAAAATGAAACTCCAAATAAAGTCAAAACGTAACTACTTGTACTAATTAAGTCGTTCATATCAGCGGGGTTGTGACAGACATTCCAAGTCAATCTGGGAGCTGTGGGGATAACAGGAGGAGCAGAATATGGACCTCTTATCCATTTTATTCTTGCACGGGAGCTCAGGCGCCTATCGAGCTCGGCTGGTAGCCAGGATCCCAAGTTATTAACGTCACTTCCTCCAGTTAACACGAGAACATCTAATCCTGGCTCCCAAATTGCGGCCTCTCCGCTTCTTAAGAGCAGAAAATGATCCCAACCTAGGCTAATTTCGCAAACCCGAGGCCCGACACTAACATCGTTGGAGTCGAAGAAGATAGAAGGGAGCCATATATGTGCTAAGTATTGCTGGTAGTTAACCAAACAATCAACGGCGACGACTTTTATGCCGTTCCCACAACACAAATCCAGAAAACGAACTAAATGATGGCCCTCAGCACTTTTATGAAGATCTAGGACAACAACTTTTACGGAATTTTTTATACAAAGATCCGCAATTGATTCGAAGAAAATCGTCGGTTCATTAGATATAACAGCCTCACCGATCAGGTGAGTATCTGGCCCTTTAGGTTCATTTCCCAAAATAGCAAAGCCAGCTCCACGGTCAACATCGTTAACAATAGACTTTTTAAGCGCCATCATTCTGGAAAAATGGCCAAGCCCAACTGACTTTGACAAACTGCAAGCTAAAATAACTTTCAAACTAGGGATCAGCCTCCGAAGGACTCTCTCACGTGCCTGAACGGACGAAGCCCGTCGCTAGGATCTGCTCGCCACTCCCTTTCGACCATTTCTGACTTCATCGGCCCTTTGACGCCATCGCCATCCGCAGTCATCCCTTTCTGCAAATCTGATATTACCTTGGATATGTCCGCCGGAAGCCAGCAGTGACCAGCTGCGAATTCATCGCCTTCCCCATCAAGATCCAAGTGAAACTCCACAACTTTTGCGTTCCATTTATTAACGGCCCTACTGATAACACCAGGCTCAACCGTATGATCAGACCAGCCAATATCACACTTATACCTTTCTCTCATAGAAGAAATAGCACTCAAATTTGCCTCATTGACAGGCGTAGGATAAGAAGAGGTACAGTCTAATATAGTAGGAGTTAAACACCCCGAGTCCCTTAAAGTCTGCACCGCCACATCAATCTCTTCCAACGTCGCCATCCCGGTGGAAATAATCACTGGCTTCCCCGTCTTTGCACAGGCTGAAAGTAAATCGCTCCAAAGAAGCTCATAAGACGCCACCTTGTAGAAATCCACGAAAGGCTCGAGTTCGGCCACGGCTTCCATATAGAAAGGAGTGCAACTGAATTGTATACCTCTGAGCCTGCATCGTTCGCTTAAAACCGGAAGAAAATCAAGTGGTAACTCCCACTCTGATCGGTTCCTGTGTTTTTCTGATTTCGAAAGAATTTCAGGAGCGAACAGTTTGTCCATTCGGAAGAGTTGAAATTTGACCGCATCACACCCCACCTCTGCGGCCACATCAACAAATTGTAAAGCTCGATCAATATCTTTAGCGTGATTGCTCGATATTTCGGCGATAAAAAAGGTCATATTTTTGTGTGCCCCATAAAATTGAACCAAAGGTTTTTTTTACCTGCGATTATATAAACATATCACCGGCAATGAGTTTCTATTGTACCTATTGATAGTGTCTAAAATCTCGTTTTCATAGTCATGCGAGGATATAACAATTGTAGAATCGCTAATATCACCAATTGCACTTGGCTCAAGTACTAATTTCCCCCTGAACATTGTTCCCCATTTTTTGGGATCGCTATCAATATAGTTAGCGACGTGATCTTCGATCTGAAAATGAGCAAACAGATGCACGGAATGATCTCCAGCACCATAAACTAATACAGACCGATTATGTAATTTACACTCAATAATTAGTGGATGCAGCATAGCACCCATTCCACTAATTATTTTTTCTTTCTCGCTCACATATTTTTTAAAAGTATCTTTAAGCAAAGACCTTTCGCTATGGTCTGCCTCTTTGTAAGAACAAGTCTCTACTCTTTTCGCGGCTACGCGAAGATTAGGAATACTGACATTTCGGTCAAATTCGATAACTTCAAACCCATTAAGGTTAAGCATCCTAGTCAAAGACGGTTCAGTAAAATGCGATAAATGCTCGAATGAAAAGAATTCAGCTAACTGGCTCTTTGGAGATAAGGAATCTGGAATCTCTAAAAGTAGTATCCCACCGTAAGCGAGCATGCTTTTAAACTTGGCTAAAACCAAATCAGGATTATAATAATGTTCTAGTGAACTAATACAACTCAATACCTCATATTGTTCACTGCCTGCCACGTCATACGTCTCGATAAAGCCATTTATAAAACTAACTGAATCGTCGATATTATCAGCAGGGTCTTGGATAGGGTCTAAGCCGAATTTCCGTAAGTTCGGAAGATTAAGTTTTCTAAGAAGTGATCCCTGTCCACACCCAACATCAATAAATTTACCTTTTGCAAAAACGCTTGAATGCTTTTCAATGAAAGCTGACCGCTCAGCATCAAGTTTAGAGTGACGGGAACCCCCGTGACTCTCATGAAAAACAGCTCCAGATGAGGACTCTTTATAGTGGTTATTGATCTCTAGAAGCGATGGCCGCGGGCTATTATAGACAAAGGTACAAGATTGACACATCACTAATGTTACTGACGTTTCACCCAACACTGGCCCCGCGTAAGTCTCATACTTATACAGGACTTCTTGCGAATCGCCTCCGCAAAACGGACAGCTAAATTTCACTAAATTATTATACATCCTGTGAATACGCCTTAGGGTGACCTGAGACCCAAACTCCATCAACTTTAAATTTTACAACTTTATAAATTTCATCAATGTGATTTTGGACCAAGTCCTTATCTTTACCCTTTACCACAAAAACGCCCATTCTCTTTGCATGCGAATCGATTAACGGCAGAAGACTACCAATTTCGCAACTTAATTCTAATTTACATATTTCAGGCATCGCCCGAACAGTATCTAGCCCAGAAATATCCTGAAGTATTCCAGGTCGGACGAAGAAATATCTATTGGCAACATATTCTGTCGACTTCGGGGTCAGAAGTGATAGATCAATATCTTCCGAATCTAATGCGATATCAATTACAGTACGCACGTAATTGACTCCCGACGATAGTGGTACTAGGCTTTCTGAAAAATCCCCGCCACTTAATCTTGCTGCCATTTCTATGATTAGAGGCCCTCTTGAAGGGCAAATAACAACATCTCCCTTAGCAACACCATTTTCAACACCCAACGCTTTGGCCGCGGCCTCAACTAATTCACACACTTCATGGCGAAGAGCTGGTGAAACGTCACTCGGAAGCCAACCTCCGTTTTCCATCACCGCTGGAGAGAAAAAGTGTGTATCGTCATAAACTCTGTCTGCAAATCCAGGCGTGACCCCAATTCCTTTATACATTACTGTTTCGGTACTAATTTGTAGGCCAGGGATAAATTCCTCTAACAAGATTTCATTATTTAAAGAATATTTTCGGGCGTAATCTAGAGCGATCTGTAAGTCGTCATCTTGGTTAATTATACGAACTCCCCTTGAGCCCGCTCGATCAGTTGGTTTAATTATGAGAGTGTTGACATTCCATTCCCGTCTGAGATCCTCTATATCTCCTACCGTCTTTACCAGCCCAAACCTCGGAATCGGAATTTTCATCTCAGCAAACCGAGCTTTCATTTTAAATTTATGACTCGCCCACTGCCCGGTTTCAATCGTCGGCCCGGTCCAGTTAAACACAGACGCGATTTTAGCGATAATGTGGGGAATATCGCTACCCATAGTAGAGACGCCCGATAGATTGACACCATCTGCTATCAACGTTCTACAGTACGAAATCACGTCATCAATATCAGCAAAACTTATTGCACTTGAGTAATCAGCAAGCTCCAAGCCCGGAGCTTTAGGATTTCCATCGACGCAAACGGTTAGATGCCCCATTTTTTTCGCCGTTTTAATCATGAAAACTTGATCAGAACCACCGCCTAGCACCAATAATGCTTTTTTCATGATCAGTCCCAAAACTTTTCAGAATCTGTAAAAATACTATTGACATCAATTTTAGCCAATTCGGACAACTGTTTCTTATCTCCAGCCGGAAGAAACCCTTCGTCTATAGCACTCACATATATCTGGCAAGTAGCTTTTTCAGAACGAGCGAACTCATTTATTGCAGACCCAACTCCACCGGCTCTAACAGTTTCCTCCAAAGTTATCACCTTACTAAACATACTAAATAATATTTTTAGCTCTTCAACTGGAAGTGGATTAATCCATCGTAGATTATAAACAGCATAGTTTTGCTCTTTCTTCTCACGAACAACTTCCTTCAAATAAATCGCATCACACAGTCTATTTCCAACAGCAATAATAGCGCCATCGGCTCCTTCAGCTACACACTCCATTAAATTAAGAGGGGTAATTTTTTTAGGTAAAAACTGATCCTGTGACGGAGATATAAGCTCATAAGGGTGCAAAACTATCATAGGCCCATTTGCATGTTGACATCGCTGCTCAAGAATTGCCGTCAGGTCTCTTTTAGTCCCTGCATAGAAGATCTCGATATTTGGTAGCGTTCTTAAAAATCCGAAATCATATATACCATGGTGGGTTGGACCGTCGTAGCCAGAAAAACCGGAACGGGCACTCACAATAGTAATAGGAATTTGGGGGTAACAAATATCATGGAAAATTTGATCTATAGCTCGTTGCATAAACGTAGCTTGGAAGCAAGCAAAAACTGTATTCCCTTTCATAGCCAGGCCTGCAGCCATACCAACAGCATGCTGCTCGGCCATACCTACATCCACAGCTCTTTCCGGAAATTCTTCCATTAAAGCCTCAATTCCTGAAGCATATGGTGTTGCCGGAGTTATGGCATAAACACTTTCTGAGCGGCCCATGAATTCAGATAATATATCACCCACAATCGCCTGATAACTCTCCCCCACAGGGGTGGCGCTTATTCCCTCACCGGTATCAGGGTTAAATGGCATCGAAAAATGTAATTTGTAAGGATGGTTTTTCGCTAGCGGTAATCCTCTCCCTTTTTCTGTTTTTACATGCACTATTACGGGCTTGATTTGGACCTTACTACGCGCTTCAGTTAACGCCTTACGAATTCCATCGATATCATGTCCGTCAGCTACTGGTAGATACGCATACCCCATCCCCTCGAACCACGCGCGCGATTTATGAATCCAATCAACACCTGAAAATAGATTTTTTATACCACCTATATTTGGGGCTATCGCCATACCATTATCATTGATCACAATAATTAGAGGCAACCTTTCTTGTGCCGCATAGTTTAAGCCTTCAAATGCCATACCTTCAACTAACGAGCCGTCACCAATTACCGCTACAACAACATCAGAAGAACCTGCCATCTTGTTAGAATATGCCATTCCAGACGCTGTGGATATTGAGGTCCCCGCATGGGAAGCATCTAGAATGTCATGCCGACTTTCCGATCTAGTTAAGAATCGCGACATACCACCAAATTGGTTAAGGCTTGAAAAATCATCTTTGCGACCTGTCAACAGTTTGTGCGTATAGCCTTGGTGCCCGACATCAAAGACCAATGGCTCACGCTCAATATCAAATACTGAGTGCAGAGCGATAGTAAGTTCAACTACTCCTAAATTTGCACCTATATGACCGCCAGTCTCGCTGATAGTATTGATTAAATAATCGCTTATCTCAGATGCCAGTAGCCCTAGCTCATCCGATGCCATTTTCTTTAACTCTGAAGAACTGGTAATTTTGTCTAGAATCATGCTTTTCATCCTAAGTAAAGACCTCCATTTACATTTAAACAATGTCCCGTTATGTATGAAGCCTCATCTGACAACAAAAAAAGGACTGCTCGTGACACTTCCAAAGGTAATCCCATTCGCTGCATCGGAATAGCTTTCTTTGCTTCCTCTTTCAATTCGGCTAAACGAGAAGCAGTGAAAATATCAGTTTCTACCCAGCCTGGAGAGACCGCGTTAGACCTGATGCCTACAATACTCCCTAATCTCGCAACTGACTTCGTTAAACTAATTAATGCCGCTTTTGAGGCCGCGTAGTCAGGCGCCTTATTGCCACCAGTTTGGCCTCCTACAGAGGATATATTGACGATTGAACCATCTTTGGATCCTTCCTTAATAAACCTTTGACTCAGTAGAAACGGTCCTCTTAAATTAACGCCTAGTGTTTTATCCCAGCTCTCAGAGGTGAGGTCTGCAAAATCACCTTGGTGAAGAATCCCTGCATTGTTAACGAGAAAACTGATAGGCTCAGCCCATAACAAAGCCGCATCGTTAAAAAGCCTTATAACATCCGCCTCTAAGGAGACATCTCTTTTCTTGAGGACAAAATTAGATCCGAATTCAGTAAAGTCAGCTCGGCATATTTGCGCTTCTTCCTCATTCGACGAAAAACACCCCAACACTCGACAGTTACTCTCCAACAGGTCTCTACATATCTGCTTCCCAATACCTCGTGAAGCACCAGTAACAAGAGCTATTCGTCCCTGGAAATTATAGCTAGCAATAACGCTCACTTATACATCCTCAAATTAAAGTAAAATTCCAGCATATTTAGATTTAAAACCCTCTAAATACTGATTCATACATTCATTATTATCAAATTCTACCCACATAAATCCTGCCAATGACGTATTATCAGCGTGGTGATTGTTAGTGAATCTAAAACGTGGATCTAAGTAAAAATCCAAAACTCGCCCCCCAGTAACAGCATTATTCTCAATTGCTGACCAGTCAACATTATCAACCAAAGGAAACAAACCCTTCCATAAGACAGGTTTAGGTTCAACGTCGAGAATCGATTTATTGGGAGGTCTTCCAGTCGTCAAAAAACCGAATAACTCTTTCGCCGGATTAAACCCCGTAGCGTATACTATCATCTTATTAGTGAAGACATCGCCGTGAAATCTAGGGGTTACCTCAATTACAGTGAATTTTCCTTCACGTAAAATCAAGTCAGCCTTCACGGGGCCGTCAAATATTCCAACGGCAAGAGCAGCCTCTTCAGTAATGCGATATGCTTCTTCCTGATCGAATCTACTCAGTGTCGTACTTGCATAACCATGTGTTGGAAATCTGAAAGGCAAATCACTAAAAAACCTTAAGCCCAATCCACAAGGATATAACGTCCCATCTTTCATAATGCCGATAGTATCGATACCATCACCAAGGACAAATTCCTCTATTAAGACCTTTTGAGAAAAAGCGAGAGCACCACTGATTCCATCCATCATTTCCTGAACATCATGGACATAAATAACACCTTGACTACCACAGGAGTCTATAGGCTTGACGATCCTAGGAAACCGCAGATGGCTAACTTCGCTCATATCAAACAAAGCACCGTCAACAGTAACTCCTCTTGGGACGGGAACATTATTTTTCAACATGAGTTCCTTGGCCTTCGTTTTATCTACCGACATCTCAACAGCTTCAGGAAGACAACCTTTAAGGCCATATTTTTTATTAATCTGTGCTGCGGCAACCAAAGAGAAGTCCGAATTACAAAAAACGCCCGCCAACGTAAAATTTTTTGATATGGCCTGAGCAAGCTCTAATAACGAACCTGTATCCGTACCGCTGATATTGTAAAAATCGTCAGCTAAACTTCGCCCTGCTGCATTTGCATCACGATCAGTAGCTATTACACGTAACCCGCTTTCTTTAGCCCAACGCAAGGTTTCTTCCTGTAAACCCGACGCTCCAATATGAAGTAGCGCTTTCTTCATCTTAATATTCCTTTGCATTCGATTGTTTATACTATGAAGTTAGATAACTCTTTAATTTTTGCATGCAAAGAATTTATTGACTGAGCCTTTATAATTTCATAGCCGGACGATTCATTATAAATCACCGCTGTCGGAGTACATTTTTGATTAAACATGATTCTGACGTTTTCATTATCAAGAGAGCCATTAATAACCAAACTAGTAAGACTTTTAAGGTAACTATGTCCGGTTGCGTGGGGCGCTAAAACATCGAGAATTAAGTCGCCTGTGAAGTCGGAATGTATTTCAATTAACCAGAACTTTCCAAGAGGATCTACCCTGAAGCTAAAAGCCACAAGGGCCGCGACCGATGGAAAGTTAGCAGACACCTCTTCAGCAATTTTTATAATCCCCCCTAAATGCCCAAGTGAGTCAGCAGCCGAAGGAGCGGACACACCAATAGCGATAAGATCGCCATGGTCATCAAAATAAGACAACTCATCCCAGTCGAACAAAAGAGTTGAGACCCCTCCAGCCATCCAGAACAGAAATGAACAATCATATCCATCTATAAACTGCTCAATTTCAACTAGCCCATTACCCGAATCTGCAATCGCTTCCGCAATTGATACAGTTAGTAATTGCGTGTCATCTGCACTAACCTTTCTAATCGACTGTTTGCCCACCAATGTAAAGTCTGGTTTAACAACCACATGATTTTTGAATTCGCTGGCAATTAAAGCTCCATCGTCAATACCCAACTTAATGCCGCGGGGCATATCAATATCTTTTATTTTACAAAATTCCCTTAAGGCTGACTTCGAGGTGGATATTTCAGCAAGCTCATGATTTATTCCAGAAATACCGAAATAATTACACACTTTTGCCGCAGTAAATAGGGCCTCACCAGTACATCGGCATAGCAGCCCATCAAAGGAACGGAACTTAAGTTTCTCAATTATGGAATCGGCATCATATATACTATGTACCAGACGTTCCGTAGCGAAGGAAAAACCTTCCGAATCTGCATTCTTATCCACCGCAAGCACATTGTATCCGAGATCAACGGCCGCTTTAATCAAAGGAAGCTGAGACACTCCTGCTCCCAGGCAAATTATCCAGACAGGATCTTTTTTACTCTTCATCAGGCAGGTCTTTTACGAGCCACCATAAAGATCTCTCTCCCAAGATCTAAATCAGCAAACGCCTTTCTTAATTTACTATTCAAAACGGGATTTTTGGAGATATTTAAATCAAAATTCATTCGCTTTTTATGGCACAAACGACCTAATCTATCATTCCCAATATAGTTATCGTCCATCAATAAAAACATATCTATTGGGAATGTTGTTTCATCATGAACAACCTCGAACCCACATCTATCTAGTAATTTTGAAAGTGACTCTTTATTAAAATAGTTTAAATGGTGTGGGGGTGCGATCCACCAGGGATCATAGTCGCAAGAATCTTCGAGGAGCTTCTGAAATGGGTTAAAATCGTTGGGTGCAATAACAGAAACCAACCCCCCATCATGTAACATACCATTGGCAATTTTGAGCATTTCGGCGGGATCAGATAAATGCTCAATCACCTCTCCCAAATTCACAACATCGAACTTGCCAAGATTCTTTGCCAAACTCGCGTCTAGAAATTTTTCTTCAATATCTAACTTAAGTACTTCTCGACTATACTCTGCCGCTTGAGAAGATGGCTCAATCCCTTTCACTGTCCAGCCTTGTGCTTGGGCTTTAGTCAAAAACAATCCTGGACCGGAACCAACATCTAGAAGTGAGCGGCCCTTTAGCTCGAGGTATGAATCAAAGAGATCAAGCCGTTGTTGATACGTAACATCCCACCACTCTTGGTCTTCAACATAATTCTGAATATACAACGGCTTTTCAATTGAATAATATTCATCTGAATACACATGGGCTAGCTCTTCAAATGTTGGTAAAGGTATAGCGTGCTTAAAGCCACATAATTGACAATCGATTATCTCAAAATTGCCACGCTTTCCCACTAATTCTCCTTTATGTACGACCCCATTGCTGTCACTCCAAACTTTCAAAGCGGTCATTATTTTACTCCTTAGTCAGTCTAGTAAGCCCCTGATGGCAAGTCTCTTGATTCATCAGCTCGCCAACACTGAGGTTTGAAATAAGTGCAAACACCTCATCTACAGCCTTTCTGTATGCGAGCAAGTCTTCATTAGTATGAGCAAATGACGCTTTAAATTGCCGAAATCCGAGAAAGCCACGATTTAACATTTCAGTGACAAAGCAAGTCTGCATTTCCATTGAAAGTTTCGAATCAAAGTTGAAGGCTGCGAGCGTCGGAAGACCAGTAACTGAGATTTTTAGGTTATTTTTTACCGCCATCTCGGCCCATATCACTTTCGTTTGCTCACCAATATCAATTATATGATCATGAACTGCGTGTTTATTATATTTATCGATAGTTGCCAAGGCCGCAACTGGGCCGATTCGATCGGTCCAGTTAGTGCTTGAAATGAAAGTTGATTGCGCCGCTTGCATAACCGATTCTGTGCCCATAACTGCGGCCATAGCATAACCATTTGCCATTGATTTTGCAAAAACTGCCATATCAGGATATATGCCATATCTTCGATGAATTCCTCCTGGACACATCCTGAATCCACTTGTAATTTCATCAAAGATGAGCACTGCACCTATCTCTGCCGCCAGATCCTTAAGTTCTGACAAATATTCTTTTGGGGCTTCCTCTCCTCTTGCTGGCTCGATCATAATACCTGCGATATTATTTTCTTTCCCCTTTATTATCTCTCTCAAAGAGCTAATATCATTGAAACCAAATGGAATCGCGGTCCCTTTCAAGCCCTTCGGAACGCCAGCGGGATCAAGTCCAGGCATGAGCTGGCCATCAAGGCCATCTTTATCACCAAGATTCGCGGCTAGATACCAATCAGACCATCCATGATAACCACTAAACAAGATTATCTCTCGTTTTGTCTTTGCCCTTGCTATCCGAACAGCTATTGCAAGAGCTTCACCACCACTCCGAGCATACCTGACCATGTCAAACCATGGATGCAAATCAACCAATACATCTGCCAGAGCGACTTCCTCAGGACAGTTCAAGGAACTATTTACTCCGGACTTAACTGCTTCAATAACAGCTGAATCAACATCGTCATCAGCGTAACCCAAGATGCAAGCACCAACCGCCATGATTGACATATCCATGAACTCACGACCATCAAGGTCCCATACCCTTGCCCCTTTAGCTTTTGAATAATAAGCAGGCCATAGGCCTGGAGCAAAAAGCTCTGGTCTCTTTGACAATAGCTGCGTACCCCCAGGTATAAGGGCCTTGGCTCTAAGATATAGCTGCTGTCCTGCGCCTTGAATTAAATTTTTATGATCCATCTCTATTTCCGACCTCTGCTAATAACGACTTAATATAACCTTCATTCCTAATAATCGATGAATTTATTTTTTTGAGCTCTGGCCTTCTAGTTAAGAGTTGTATCACATCGTGTGTATAAAATATTTGGCCCGGAACATAGAGCTCTTCGAAAATAAGAGATAATAGCTCAAAATCTTGCGATTCATCCAAGGTCCAACGGTGGGAGCTCAGTCCAGCAAACAACTCCAAAGAACCATTTTTAAACATGTCAGGATTGTTCTCGATAAACGGACCTACATGCTCTCTCTCCGAGGACAGGCTAGCTTCTTGCCAGGCTTTCTCTATAGCTTGTAATGAAAAAGCAGTGCAGTCCAATCCATCTGGAAAATCACCCCCAAGGCCATAACAGTCATATTGACCAACCAAAAATCCTGATATAACGGCATCTACGATAATCGGATCAATTATTGGACAATCTCCAGTAATTCGAACAATAACATCTGCCCGGTATTGCTGAGCCGTCTTGTAAAATCTGTCAAGAACATCATCTAAGCTTCCGCGAAAAGAAGAAATGTTCCGGGTGCTGCAGAAATCCCCTATGGGGTTGTCACTAACCTCTTTTGAAGTGGCAAAAACAATTTCGTCTATCAATCTGCATTCGGATAAACGCTCGTGAATATGCTGCAGTACAGGCTTACCTGCTAGCAGCTTGAGAACTTTTCCTGGCAGTCTCGAAGAATTCATTCTAGCCTGAACAATTGCGACCACTCTCATAGCCCGCCCCAATTTGCTGGATTAATCAATCTGACACAGTCGCTGCTGAGCTCTGACGGATAAGAATCTTTCATACCTAATTCTGCTGCTCTTATGATTTCTTCTAATTGAGTAGCACTGTCTACCCCAACAACTACCTTTGTGATTTTTGGATTTGATAACGCGAACTGCAGGGCACCCTGCAACTTAGTTAGGTTGTTACTCTCTAACCAGTTGTCCCAGGTACTCCACAAGTGGGACCATTCGTCAAACTTGACAGGCCTTAAAGCGGCCTCCATTAGTAAAAGGCCTTGTAAAAAAATACTTCTTACATGAATTTCGACACCGTCTGAATGAAGTCGATCAATCCAGCCGCTAGAGCATAAACGCCTGTCAATTATGTTATAAGGCGCTTGGACTATATCAGGCTGATAATTACTATATATACTGTCTAGCTCATCAGGCGAGTAAATAGAGTAACCAATCAAGTCAACCAAGCCCTCCTCTTTGACCGCATTTAGCGCAAGCCATATCTCAGCTCCAACATCTGAAAGTAACTCGTCAGGTCTATGTAAAAGTAATCCCGATAATTTACTTTGCTTTAACTTAGCCAAGGAATTAACAACTTGATCTCTGACCATCTCTTGTAGGTTTTTGGAGGTACTGCCAAAACTTGGTAATTTGGTTATGACATGAAAATCTTCGGTAGAAAGCTTACCCAGTGATTCTTCACTATCACCATAAGCCATTGCTGTATCTAAAGTATCAATACCAGCCAAACGTCCAAGAGTTATTATTGCTTTGGCCTCTTCAAGGCGCACTTTCCCATTATTATTCGCTATACCATATTCCATGCCGAACTGAGCAGTGCCTAATGCTAGCTTCATACGCTTAAGGACTCTCGCAACTCGTTAAGCACATAATCTTGCTCATCGAACGTTAACTCCGGGAACATCGGAAGAGAAAGTGCAGACTGATAATACCCTTCAGAGATAGGGAAATCGCCCCAATCGAACCCCATAGCTTTATAATATGGCTGGGTATGGACCGGTATATAATGAACGTTAACACCGATTCCTGCATTTCGAAGATGATTAAAAATTAACTGCCTCTTTTGTATATGAATTTCATCTTGGAAATTAATTACAAATAAATGATAGGCTGAATAAATGCCGTCAGGCTGCTTTTGAATAGACACAGGAAAATCGGCAAGTTTATCCGAATAGCGCTCGGCCAGTTCATGTCTCGCACTAACGAAATTTGCAAGGCGGCCATACTGGCTTACACCCAGAGCAGCTTGAAGATCAGTCATCCTGTAATTGAATCCTAATTCAATTTGTTGATAAGACCAGTCTCCATCGATATTCCCAGACATACTGGCCAAATCTTTCGTTATACCGTGGCTTCTTGATAAAGACATACGGCTTGCCAAATGTGGGTTATTCGTAAGCGCCATCCCACCCTCGCCTGTTGTAATTATTTTTACAGGATGAAAGCTCAAAATGGTTATATCACTATAATGACAGGAACCCACGGGATACTCCAAATAAGATCCTCCAACAGCATGGGACGCATCTTCTATAATCTTAAAACCATACTTTAATGACAACTTGTGAACACGTTCCATGTCGCAAGACAGACCCGCAAAATGCACAGGAACCACGACCTTTGGAAGTTTGCCTACTTTTTCAGCAGTCTGCAGCTTCTCTTCTAGTTTTTCGGGACACATATTCAATGTTGCCGGATCTATATCGACAAAATCTACCCTCGCGCCGCAATAAAGGGCGCAATTAGCGCTAGCTACAAAAGTATTGGGGCTCGTCCACAACCAATCACCATCCTGAAGCTCTAATGCTAGGCAGGCCAGGTGCAAAGCTGACGTTGCAGAGTTGACTGCGCAGGCAAAAGTTGCTCCACTATGACCCATGGCAGCTCTTTCAAAGCTCTCAACAGATGGCCCCTGTGTTAGCCAGTCAGAATTCAAGACTTTTAGTACAGCATTAACATCAGCCTCGCTTATACTCTGCCTTCCATACGGTATTTTCATTTATATCTCTCTGGCCTCGACTCTTAAAATTTACCTATCTGCGGCTTATTAATTTCCAGCCATTCGGCCAACTCATCCCTAGACATCCACTCAAGATTATTATCTGAGGTATATGTAAAATTTGGCATTACTTTTTTTCCATCACTAATACGCTCTGGATCTAGACTCCAACTATGGATTGAAGGCAAAATTTTATAGTATTCTGGATATTCATAGGTGAACGGCGCGTCCTCACTGCCTATCATCTGCTCATGCATTTTCTCTCCAGGTCGAATACCTATAACGTCATGTTCAGCATAAGGTGCTATTGTTTTTGCCAGCTCGGTGACTTTCATAGATGGAATTTTTTTGACATAAATTTCTCCGCCAACCATGTCGGCAAACGAATGCCACACTAATTCAACGGCATCTTCCAAACTAATCATAAAACGCGTCATGTCTGGGTGAGTAATAGGAATCTTCTCACCTATCGGAATACCCGCAAAAAATGGTATTACAGAACCTCGAGAGCCCATAACATTTCCATATCTAACAACACCAAACCGCGTGAAATTTTTACCAGCATAGGAATTGCCCGCAATAAAAAGCTTGTCAGATGCAAGCTTTGTAGCACCATACAGATTAATAGGATTACTTGCCTTATCTGTTGACAAAGCAACGACTCGCTTAACCTTCTTATCTATGCATGCATCGATCACATTCATCGCGCCATTTATATTAGTTTTAACACATTCAAACGGATTATATTCAGCTGTTGGAACGATTTTAGTGGCGGCAGCATGAACTACATAATCAATCCCATCCATCGCTCTGGCCAAGCGATCTCTGTCACGCACATCCCCAATAAAAAATCGAATCCTATCGTCGTTTGGATATAATTTAGCCATTTCCCATTGCTTCATTTCATCGCGAGAATATATAACTAATCTTTTTGGATTGTATTTATCAAGCGTCATCTTAACGAACTTATGACCAAATGAACCAGTACCGCCTGTAACCAAAATAGATGCATTATTAAACATAATTAGCCTTTATCTCTTATTTATAAATTTAAAAAAATCCAGCAATACCAAAACTACAGCCAACTCTAAAAGCACGGACACTTCAAAGTTACTTTTTATCTCGATACCAGTGTACAAATCGTAATATTCCATCCTCTATTGAGGTAGTCGGTTTAAATTCGACTAAAGTATTGATGCGTTTTATATCTGCATAGGTTGTGGGTACGTCACCAGCTTGCATCGGCTGCATTGAGAGCTGTGCAGTCTTACCTAAAGCCGACTCGATGGCCTTGATGAAACGCATTAACGTTACCGGATCATTATTTCCAATATTTAGAACTCTGTATGGGGCAGCTGCATTGGAGGTAATACTCGTTGAGATTTCAGGCGAGGTATCTAAAAGTTTTAAAATTCCATCAACAATATCATCAATATAGGTAAAGTCCCTTTTCATATTACCGCCGTTGTTAACTAGAATTTCATTACCTTCTTCAATTGCTTTTGCAAACAAATAGTAAGCCATATCGGGACGACCATATGGACCATAAACAGTAAAAAATCGAAGTCCTGTCGTAGGAATGCCATACAAGTGGCTATATGAGTATGCAAGAAGCTCATTTGACTTCTTAGTGGCTGCGTAAAGGCTTACCGGGCTGTCAGTATCATCCTCTTCAGAGAAAGGCTGTTTTTTATTCATTCCATATACAGAGCTTGACGAAGCAAAGAGCAGGTGCTCTATATCAAAGTTACGACAACACTCCAAGATATTGGCAAAGCCCACCAAATTTGAACTAATATAGGCTTCTGGATTTTCTATAGAGTAACGAACACCCGCCTGAGCCGCTAAATTTATTACAATATGGAAACTATTATCTGCAAATAACTGCGTTAAATTACTCGCGTCAGAAATATCCATTTTAACAAAACTATAATTTTGACCTAAAGAGTTTTGACCTACAAACTTTTCCAGCGCGTCTAGCCTATTATGCTTCAGCTGCGGATCATAATAGTTGTTGATATTATCGATACCTACGACTTTAAAACCTGCAACAAGTAAAGCTTTAGTTAAATGAAACCCAATAAAACCTGCAGATCCAGTCACTAGAATATTTTTCATATCTATATTATTCCAAAGATATCGCGAGTAAAAACCATGTTTACAACATCATCTAATTCTTTCGCCATTCGATTTGCCACAATAATATTTGAGCGCATTTTAAAATCAACCATATCTTCAACAACCTCCGATCCAAAGAACTCACTGTCATTTAGAGAAGGTTCATAGATAATTATTTCAACCCCTTTCGATCTAATTCTTTTCATAACCCCCTGAATGGCTGAAGATCTAAAGTTGTCACTTCCAACCTTCATCACAAGACGATAGAAACCAACAACTTTTGGCTTTTTCTTCAAGATTTCATCAGCAACAAAATCTTTCCGCATAGTATTTGAAGATACGATTGCCTGAATTAGCGTCTGTGGTATTTGCTCATAGTTAGCCAAAAGCTGCTTGGTATCTTTAGGAAGGCAATAACCACCATAACCAAAGGATGGATTGTTGTAACCGCCTCCTATACGCTCATCAAGGCATACGCCATTTATAATATTTTTAGTATCTAGATCATGAGCTAACGCATATGAATCTAACTCATTAAAAAATGAGACACGCATCGCCAAATAAGTATTGGCGAATAATTTAATGGCCTCAGCCTCGGTCGAGCGGATAAAGAGCGTTTCAATATCTTCTTTTACAGCCCCCTGCGCAAGTAGTCTGCCAAAATTTTCACTTGCCTCACACTGACCGCCCACAATTATGCGTGATGGATAGAGGTTGTCCTTAAGCGCCTGCCCTTCCCGCAAAAATTCAGGAGAAAATACAACCCGAGTAGTCCCAAATTTTTCCTGTAGTAATTTAGTGTGCCCGACAGGAATGGTTGATTTGATGATCACCAAAGCTTCTTTGTTTAACCTAAGCGCCTCTTCAACCACAGTATCTACAGAACTGGTATCAAAGCAGTTGGTTTCAGAATCATAATTAGTGGGCGTTGCTACAATTATAAAACTAGCATCTTGATATGCCGCTTCTTTATCCAGTGTTGCGCTTAAGGAAAGCGATTTTTCAGTCAAGAATGATTCAATCTCTGTATCGGCAACCGTAGATTGTCTATTATTAATCTTATCGACTCTTGTCGCGTCAATATCAA
>Ga0206127_1001170_pt1 | contig 29194 bp, 30 predicted proteins | sample Helgoland_Spring_6_FD_148646 | JGI IMG/M metagenome (GOLD analysis project Ga0206127, IMG submission 148646) | Pelagic subsurface seawater microbial communities from Kabeltonne, Helgoland, North Sea - Helgoland_Spring_Bloom_20160419_1 | ecosystem: Environmental > Aquatic > Marine > Epipelagic ...
GCACAATTAAAAAATTCGATTATTTTTGACGGGCGAAATCAATATATAGCTTACGATCTAGAGAATAAAGGTTTTGAATATTACAGAATTGGAAAATAATAAAATAGACTACCGGTGGTAGTCGAGAAAAATAGAGTTAAGTGAATACAAAAAAAACTAAAATATATATAGCTGGCCATAGAGGAATGGTTGGTTCCGCGGTTTGGCGAATTTTAGCATCTAAAGGATATTCTAATTTAATTGGGAAGACCAGTAAAGAACTTGATTTAACAAATCAACAAGCAGTTTTAGATTTTTACAATCAAGAACAGCCAGAAGTAGTCATCGATGCTGCTGCAAAAGTTGGGGGCATACTTGCCAATAATGATTTTCCATATCAATTTTTAATGGAGAATATGCAGATTCAAAATAATTTAATAGATGGAGCTCACAAGGGGGGGATTGAGAAATTTATTTTTCTAGGGAGCTCTTGTATTTATCCAAAGTTTGCTCAGCAGCCCCTGAAAGAAGAATACCTACTAACAGGTTCTTTAGAACCTACCAATAAGTGGTATGCCATAGCAAAAATCACTGGAGTAAAAGCATGCCAAGCAATACGTAAACAATATAACAAAGAGTATGTGAGTTTAATGCCTACCAACTTGTACGGTTCTTTTGATAATTTTGACCTGAAATCCTCGCATGTATTGCCAGCGATGCTACGTAAATTTCATGAGGCTAAAATAAATAACCATTCAGAGGTAACGCTCTGGGGAAGCGGAACTCCAATGCGAGAGTTTTTGTTTGTAGATGACATGGCAGAAGCGGTGGTCTATGCCTTAGAAAACAATTTACCAGAATATTTATACAATATAGGTACTGGAAAAGATATTACGATAAAAGAATTAGCTGAGACGATACAGTCAGTAACAGGGTACCAAGGGAAAATTCTTTGGGATGCCAGTATGCCAGATGGTACTCCAAGAAAACTCATGGATGTTTCCAAAATGAAAGATATCGGATGGCAATATTCAACTGAATTAGAAGACGGTATACAAAAAACCTATCGATGGTTTTTAGATAATATTGATACTATTAAAGAAATAAAATTATAATTATGAAAGTTGCATTAATTACTGGAATTACAGGTCAAGATGGTTCTTATTTAGCAGAATTATTGTTAGAAAAAGGGTATGAAGTGCATGGAATTAAAAGAAGAGCCTCCTCTTTAAATACAGATAGAATAGATCACTTATATCAGGATCCTCATCACCCAAATCAACGTTTAAAATTGCATTATGGGGATTTAACAGATGCAATGAATCTTACCAGAATAATTGAAGAATGCCAGCCCGATGAAATTTATAACTTAGGAGCTATGTCTCATGTAAAGGTGTCTTTTGATACTCCTGAATATGTAGGAAATGTAGATGGTTTAGGGACTCTACGTATTTTAGAGGCAGTTCGATTACTAGGCTTAGAGAAAAAGACAAGGATCTACCAAGCTTCCACTTCTGAGTTATATGGTGGAATGCCGGAAAATAAAAACGAGAAAGGATTTTATGATGAGAATTCACCATTCTATCCTAGATCTCCATATGGTGTAGCAAAAATATATGGATTTTGGATCACCAAAAACTACAGAGAGGCCTATAATATGTTTGCATGTAACGGGATTTTATTCAATCATGAATCTCCTAGAAGAGGAGAAACCTTTGTAACTCGTAAAATTACAAGAGCGACTGCTAGAATTGCTTTAGGATTACAGGAAAAAATTTACTTAGGAAATTTAGATGCCAAACGAGATTGGGGTCATGCTAAAGATTATGTGCGTATGATGTGGATGATTTTGCAGTCAGAACAGCCTGAAGATTGGGTAATAGCTACAGGAAAGACCACTACGGTGAGAGAGTTTTTAAGACTCGCTTTTAAAGAAGTCGGTATTGAATTAGAATTTACAGGTAAGGGAGTAAATGAAAAGGCTACAGTTATAAGATGCAATAATCCTTTATTTCAAATAGAATTAGGAAAAGAAATTTTGTCTATTGACCCTGCTTATTTTAGACCTACTGAAGTAGATTTATTAATTGGAGACCCTACCAAGGCAAAAGAGAAATTAGGCTGGGTGCTAGAACATGATTTGGCGTCTTTGGTAAAAGACATGATGCAATCGGATGTGAAGTTGATGCAAAAAGAACAGTATTTGAAAGCGGGTGGTTACCACTCGAATAAAAATTTAGAATAATTAAATTAAGAAAGGACTAGTGATGGTGTTTGAATTACAGCTTAAGATTCTTATGAAATAATATATGAGCAGAACGTTTTATAAAAATATAGAAGATAAATTAACTAATTTGGGTTTTCAAATTGTAGACTCAAATTTCGAGAAACCTTGGGGTGCTTATTTTTGTATTGATGAAAACACAAATTCAAGATTTTTCTGATAAATTTTTTGATGGTATCGAGCTAGGTAGCTTAAACATTGAAAATAAACTGAGTCCTAAAATCTTGATTGTAAAACCAAATGTTAGGTTATGATGGCTATAACATAACAGACGTGCTGAAATTTGGCAAGTAAATAAAGGTATAGTGGGTCTTATAAAAAGTGATACTGATATTGAAAATGAGCTAAAAAATTATATGCAGGGTGATCAAATCAAATTAAGACAAGGTGAAAGGTATCGTTTAGTTGGACTTGCTGATTATGGAGTGGTAGCCGAAATTTGGCAGCATACAGATAAAGTTCGTTCTAATGAGGAAGATATAATAAGAGTTCAAGATGATTATGGTAGATAATTACCTTGAAAAAAATAATAAAAAAAGACTGGCGTTAGTAGTCAAGAAATAATAAAAATTAAAATGAATTTAGACAAAGTAAAAATTGCAGTAATTGGTCAAGGCTATGTTGGTCTTCCTCTAGCTATTGAGTTTGGTAAAAAATATCCAACTTTAGGTTTTGATATCAACCAGGCTAGAATTGATGAATTAAAAAAAGGAATTGATCATACCAATGAAGCTACACCTGAGCAATTAAGAAGTGCTATTCAGTTAACTTTTAGTGCAAATATTAATGACATCAAAGAGTGTAATATATATATTGTAACAGTACCTACACCTATAGATGAATTTAAAACCCCAGACTTAAACCCATTAAGAGGCGCTTCTAAAATGCTTGGTGATATTCTTAAAAAAGGAGATACTGTTATTTACGAGAGCACTGTATATCCAGGGTGTACTGAAGAGTTGTGTGTGCCTTTATTAGAGAAATCAAGTGGCTTAATTTTTAATATGGACTTCTACTGTGGATATTCTCCTGAGAGAATTGTTCCAGGAGATAAGGTTAATACCTTAACCACCATTAAAAAAGTAACATCAGGATCAACTCCTGAGATTGCTAAATTTGTAGACAATTTATACAGCTCAATTATTACTGCAGGTACTTTTAAGGCTGCAAGCATAAATGTAGCGGAGGCTAGTAAAGCCATTGAAAATGCACAACGTGATGTTAATATATCGTTTGTAAATGAATTGGCTTTAATATTTGACAGAGTGGGTATAGACACTCAAGATGTTCTTGATGCTGCAGGTACTAAGTGGAATTTTCTAAAATACAAACCAGGCCTTGTTGGAGGACACTGTATAAGTGTAGATCCATATTATTTAGCATATAAAGCAGAAAATTTAGGATATCATCCTGAAGTGATATTAAGTGGTAGGCGAGTAAACGATAACATGAGTACTTTTGTAGCAAACAAAATGATCAAAATGCTTATCAAGGCTGGTAAACAAATAATGGGCACTAAAATTTTAATACTAGGAGTTACTTTTAAAGAAAATTGTCCAGATATTCGAAATTCTAAAGTAGCAGATGTTTATAATGAATTAAAAGAATTTGGTCTAGAAGTTGACGTCTACGATTATGAAGCCGATACTGCAGAAGTAAAAGAGGAGTATGGAATACACCTTGTAGATGAGATTAAAGAAAAATATAATGGAATATTATTGGCGGTTTCGCATAATAAATTTTCCGAGTTAGATTTAGAGTCTTTAAAGAAAGATTCTAAAAGTATTGTTTATGATTTAAAAGGATTTTTTCCAAGAAATCAGGTAGATTCAAGATTATAATTAATTTTTTAAAATGTATATAATTACGCCCTCATTCCCTTCGCTTTTCTATGCAATACATAAATTTTATTTAAAAGAAGATGTTACTTTAATAACTAGTAGTTTAAGTGTACATAAAATTGCTTGCGAATTAGAAATAAATTGTATTTATTTAAACATATACTCTGGAATTATTGGTAAAATTAAATCTAAGTTTACTCTAAATAAGTTATTAAAAAAATTAAATTTAGATCAAAATATTTTTTTATTTGATAATATTCATTGTTTTGAAGGCTTCTATTTATTAAGTAAATGGACTTTAGGTAACACTTATTATACCAATTTATCTTTTAAGCACGACGAATACATCAAAAGATTAACTATCAAGCAATTGATAAAAAAAAGACTAGTTAATCTATTTTTTCAACTAGACCTGTGTTATAAAAATCAAAATGAAAATCCTTTTTTGGGTATAAATGATGTTTTTTTAAAAAAAAATAGAATTAATAATTATATAGTAAATAATTTTAATAGCATTAAGTTAGACGTCATAAATAAGGCTAAAATTAATATACCACAATTTAATTCTATTCTAATTTTGCAAGGTACCTTAAAAGGTATAATCGAACCATCATCAATTTCCAAAGTTTTTAAGGAACTAGAACTTATAAAGTCATTAGTGATTAAAGAGCACCCAACTCATATAACTAAATCTAAAAATATTTCAAAAATTCCAAATTATTATCCGGTTGAACTTTGCTTTAATAGCATATCTACAAATATAATATCGATATACTCGTCATCCTTGATCATAGCAAGTCAATTACAAAATAAAAACTCAATTTCTTTGTTAGATTTAGTCCAATGGATGAATGAAAGTTATAAAGATTCAATAAAAAAGCTATTAATAACAGAAAGTAATAATAAAATTCATTTTCCTAAATCTTTCCCTGAATTAAGAAATTTGTTAAAACATTCTCAAATTTAGTAAATGATAAATAATAAAGTATTTAATAATATTGGAATTTATACATTAATAGCCATTTTAACTGGCTTTTTCCAATTTGTATTTATATCTTATTTTGCTAGAATTTTAAGTTTAGAAAATACTGGTATTATCGGCTTAATATTAGCTTTTACTTATTTAACAGTTCCTTTGATTATATTTGGGACCCTAGATCTTGTTGGTTTAAACGTAATTAATTATAATAAATCAGAGTTCATTAATTTCTTTAACAACCTGGTTTCTTTTTTTTTTATTTCTGTTTTATTGACTATCATAGTAACTATAATAATTACATTAACTTTTGAAAAAGATTTATTATTTTTTTTAGTTGTAATAATTTTCAGTTTTTTTAGATCATTGATAGCAATTCATGATAAAATTTTAATAATAAATAAAAAAAAGAAAAAGTATGCTATTGAAAAAATTAGAACAGGATTATTAACTCTCTTTTTTGGGTATCTTTTTATTAACATGCACCAAGGATGGATAAGTTATTTTGCTGCTATCATATTAGCTGAATTTATATCTCTAATCTTTCGTTATTATAAATATTATAAATATTATAAATTCAGATTTGATTATAAAAAACATTATGAGTTTTTTTATTATGGTTTACCATTTGTTATTAATTTAGGAGGAGCTTGGATATTAAATCAATCTGACAAAATAATTATTGAAAAATTTTATGGTTTAGAAATGTTAGCTGGGTATGCCCTAGCATTTCAAATAGGAATAATTATTAGAACATTTAGTAATTCTATTTCTAATTCAATGCTTCCTGTAGTTTATAAATCATATAGTCAAGACATTATAAAAACAATTCAAATTAAATTTTTTTTCATTTTTAGTGCTATTGGTTTTATTGTTATTAGTTTACTTTTAATTTTTCTTAAATATTTTTTCAATTTAATCTATGGTAATAAGTTTGATGATTTCAAGATAGTTATAGTGATTATATCATTAGCATTTATATTTGAGGGGATTTATAGGGTGTTTGACTCCTACATAATATTTAAGAAAAAAAATTACTTAAAAACATATATCTTATATTTATCTGCTTTAATCGGATTGCTTTCATCAATTTTGCTAAATAACCTATTGGGATTTATTGGGCCAGCTTTGGGAGTTTTGATAGCCTACTTTTCTTTAATGATTTTATCAACGTATCATTCTAATAAATTATCAAAAAATTATGAAAATATTTCTTAAAGGACTTCTAAATTTTCTCACCTTAATTAAATTTGATAGAATTATAGATCTAATTGTGATCTTATCAAACAAATCGCATCTTCTTGGTATTAAACAAAAATATAATGTTACAATTAATTATAAGAGTCAAATAATTGGTTTTGTAAGAATTTCAGGAAAACCATTCAATTTTAAAATAGGTAATAACAGTCATCTAAAATCTGATACATTTATTGAATGTTCAGGTGGTGTAGAAATTGGAGACTATTTCCATCCTGGAAGTGGGCTAACAATCTTCTCAACAAATCATAATTACGATTCACCCCAAAAAATACCTTACGACGAGATTTCAATAAAAAAGAAAGTGATTATTAAAGATTTTGTTTGGATAGGAGCTAATGTTACATTAGTACCGGGAATAACTATTGGAGAGGGATCTGTAATTGGCGCAGGTTCGGTGGTTACAAAAGATGTACCTGATTTTTCTGTCGTAGGAGGTAATCCAGCTAAAGTCATTAAGTATAGAGATGTTAAAAGGTACAAAGAATTAAAACATAATAAGTCATATTTTTAAACATAATTATTGAATAAAAAAATCTCAAATACAGTAAAAAAACTAATTACAGTAATTTTCTTATTACCTGTTTTTATTTACGTTACCAGATATCCGTTGCCTGAGATTATTTTTGGCCAATATTTAGTAATACTCGAAGTAATAATTATATCTATAGTAGGTCTTAGATATATCTCACTATTATCTAGTAAGCAAGTAAGTTTTTTGTTTTTTTTAAATGTTTTATTGATAATCCACACCATTGTTGCATTGTCATTCGTTGATTATGAAATCAAATTTAATGTAATTCTGAAAACAATTAGATTTGTTTATTATTTTTCAGTTACATATTTATATTCTAAGTTATTTTATGATAAGGAGATTTTTAAGAAAATATTTACAGGGTTTTTTGTACTATCATTAATTCCATTTCTTTTTTTTCTTTTAAACAGCGAATTCTTTAGTGTAAAGGACTACTATATTAATAGATATAGTGGTATTTACGGAGAACCATCTGCTCTAGGGCCTTTACTGTCAGTATTTATTATATGGTCAATTATCAAAAAAAAAACATATTACACATTTTTTTTACTTCTATTATTAATAAAAACTGATTCGGGTTCCGCTTATGTTATATTATTTTTTACATCATTTTTCTTTTTATTAAAGAAGGGTATTAAATTAAAAAAAATAATTTTACCAACCTTATTTATCTTATTATTAGCAAATTTACTTATAGGTAAAATAGATACGAGTATTTTAACTTCCTTTGGGAAAATAGAAGGTTTATTTAAATATACAGATATTCAAAGTGGAACTGCTGGTCAGGCTAGAATTCAAACTCTTTTTAATAGTGTAGTTATTATGATAAAAGAGCAAGGTTATTTCTTTGGGTATGGAACAAATACTTGGGAAGCTATTACTTTTAAAGAACAAAATTTAAGAATTTTTAATTTTATACATTTATTAATAATTTCATATGGATTTTTTTCAATTCCTATATTTTATTTGTTTATTAAAAATGCAATAAAAAAATATAAAAATTTTCAAAATTTTCAAAATTTTGAATTAATTATGATGTTGTCATTTACGATCTCTACCATAATTAATAGTGCTCAGGGATCTATAATATGGAAAATCGCTTTTCTTTTTTTATTCGCAAATTTTAAAAGCACAAAATATATTATGAAAAAAAATCAATGAATTTATATATAATAATTCCAGTTTTTAGTAATCCCAACTTAACTATAGAATTTTTAAATTCTATAGATTTAGATATAATAACAAGACTAATTATTGTTGATGATAATCCTAGAAAACTTCATAAAGAACTTGAAAAAATTGAAAAGATTGATTTAGTTTATGGAGATGGAAATAATTATTGGGGTGGAAGTGTAAATTTAGGCTTAAATCATACAGAAGAGCATTATAATCCAAATAATAATGACTTAATTATAATTGCGAATAATGACATCAAAATAGATTTTAAACTTAGTGAACTTATAAATAGAAACCTTGATTTTACAGAGTCGGTATTTCATGTTCAGGTCAAAAATAAACTTTCTAATTACATTAAAAGTTGTGGGGAAATAAAATTGTGGTTTCCGTTTTTACAAGATTATCCTATGAACTTTAAAGAAGAGTTCAGAAAAGTAGATACATTAACAGGAAGATTTTTAATGCTAAAATGGCTACATATAAAAGCTGTTGGCGGTATAGACAATAATCTTCCTCATTATGGAGGTGATTCGGACTTAGGTTTAAAGTTGAAGAAAATAAATATTAATTCTTATTTATTAAGAGATTTTAGTTGTACCGTTAATTTAGATCAAACCGGTGTTCTAAATAATGCTAGAATAAATCAATTAATACCTCTTCTAACTGATATAAAATCTTCATTTTGTCTAAAGTACAGATGGATTTTTGTGAGAAATCATAATAATTTCTTATGTTCAATTTTTATATTAATACCCATTTACATAAAATTAATGTTCATAGTAATTAAAAATCATTTAAGATGAATATATTATATATCCATCAGTATTTCATAACTCCAAATGATCCAGGTGGAACCAGATCTTATTGGTTAGCAAGAGAGTTTGTTAAAAAAGGTCATAATGTAACAATGTTAACTTCATCATCTAAATTTGAAGAAAAAATTAAACAAGTAAAAATTGATGGTATAGATGTAATCTATATTAAAGTGGAATATAGTCAGAATATGTCTTTTTATAGAAGGTTATTAGCATTTACTTTTTTTATATTAAAATCAACAAGAGTTTCTTTAAAACTTAAAAATATTGATTTAGTATTAGCTACATCAACTCCTTTATCGATAGGTATCCCAGCTTTAATAAAAAAAATATTTCATAAAACCCCTTATGTTTTTGAGGTAAGGGATGTTTGGCCAGAGGCTGTTATTGCCATTGGAGCTGTAAAAAACAATTTTTTTAAATTTATTTTGTATAAACTAGAAAGTATTATTTATTTAAATAGCTCAGCGATTACACCATTATCATCAGGGATGAAAGATTCTATTATTAATAGATTCGACAATTTAAATATCCCGATAATTACAATACCAAACATTTCTGACATTGAAAAATTTAATACTAACCAAGACCTAAACCAAAAAAAGTACTTAAAGAAAATAATTGGTTTCCACCCTGATTTCTCGATATTATATGCCGGAACTTTTGGTCAAGTTAATGGGATTAGTTACGTAATTGAATTAGCCGAAAAAATATTTAAAATTAATGAAAATTTAATCTTTATTCTTATTGGCAGTGGGTCCTTGAAGAAAGAGGTTATTGAAAAAGCTAAAGAAAAAGGTGTTTTAAATAAAAATTTGTTTATTCTAGATTCAATTCCTAAAGCAGACTTACCTTCATTATATAGTGAGATTTCTATGGGAAGTTCTTTCGTTATTCCTGTGAAGGAATTATGGAATAATTCAGCTAATAAGTTTTTTGATACACTAGCTGCGGGTAAGCCAGTATTAATAAACTACGGTGGATGGCAAAAGAAAATAATCGAAGATAATGACATTGGTTATGTTCTACCAATTAGTCTAGATGAGACAAGTATTGAGAAATTTAACAATTACACTAAAAATAAATTGAAATTAGACTCCCAAGGAGAAAATGCACTTAAAATTGCAACTGAACTATACTCTCTTGATGTAGCAGTAAATAAATATTTATCCCTTTTCGATCAAATTTCACACATATATAAACAAAGAATTATTAATTAATTATGATACCACTATCAATACCAAATATTTCTGGCAACGAATTAAAATATGTTACCGATTGCATTAATACCGGTTGGATTTCGTCAGCAGGAGAATATGTGAATAAGTTTGAAGAAGCTATTAAAGAATATACTGGTGCTAAATATGCAATAGCTTGTATGAATGGAACAGCAGGTCTTCAAGTTTCACTAAATTTAGCAGGAATAACTAGTGATGATATAGTGATAGCTCCAAATTTAACATTTGTCGCTACGTTGAATGCTATTTCATATTCTGGAGCTCATATCAAATTAATAGATGTTTGTGAGGATTCTTGGCAAATTGATGTTGATTTGCTTCAATGTTGGTTAGAAGACAATACAACTACTAAGGTTTTAGATGGAGCAACTATCACTATAGAAAATAAAACAGGAAGAAAAATTGGTGCAATAATGCCAGTATATGTTTTAGGAGGCTTTATTGATATTATTAAGTTAATGCAAATTAGCAAAATTTATGGGATTTCAATAATTGAAGATAGTACTGAAGCTTTAGGTAGTTTTAAAAACAAAAAACATGCAGGAACGTTTGGTTTAACGGGTGTTTTAAGTTTTAATGGCAATAAAATAATTTCTACTGGTGGTGGTGGCATGATTCTAACTAATGATAAAGAAATTGCAAACAGAGCAAAACACATAACAACAACTGCTAAAACAGATCCTTTAGATTATTTTCATGATGAAGTAGGCTATAATTACCGCTTAGTAAATGTTTTAGCCGCTATTGGGGTTGCACAAATGGAAAACTTTGAAAGCATTTTGAAAAGAAAAAAAGAAATTGATGTGCTTTATAGACATGAATTAAACGGAATAGGAGATATTAAATTTCAGACCAATGATACCAAATCATCTCCTAATTGTTGGTTATTCACCTTTCGTACAAAAAAAATGAGAGAATTATTGACTTACTTAAATAGTAAGAAAATACAAAGTAGACCATTTTGGACTCCTATGAATAAACTTCCAATGTATAAACATTTAATGTATATAAACAAAAATGATATTTCAAATAAAATATTTAAAGAGTGCATAAGTATTCCATCATCCTCAAGTTTAACAATTCTAGATCAACATAAAGTGATTTCAGAAATTAAAAATTTTTATAAATTATGACTCTACCTAATATATCAGAATTCATTAAGACCTATGTTACCAAAAGAGAAAAGAGTTTTTTTGAAAAGGATTTAATAAATAATAATAATAGATTAAAAAGCGAAATTAATGGAAAATCAATTTTAGTCATTGGAGGTGCTGGAACAATAGGAGCTTCATATATTAAAGCAGCATTGAAGTATAATCCAGCTGAATTAATAGTCGTGGATACAAATGAAAATGGATTGACCGAGCTAACTAGGACTTTAAGAAGTGATTCTGAAATAATAGTACCTGATATTTATCTAACTTATCCCATGTCTTTCAATTCTGATGTCTTTTATAAGATGTTAAAAAAACACGGTTCTTTTAATATCATTGCAAATTTTGCAGCACATAAGCACGTAAGAAGTGAAAAAGATTCTTTTTCTATTGAAGCCATGATTAATAATAATGTAATTGATGCTAAGAGATTTTTAGATTATTTAAGTGTAAATAAACCATCTCATTTTTTTTGTGTTTCTACTGATAAAGCTGCAAATCCTGTAAATGTTATGGGTGGTTCAAAAAAGTTAATGGAAAATGTGATTATGTCTTATTCAAAAGATTTAAAAATTACAACAGCCAGATTCGCTAATGTAGCTTTTTCAAACGGATCTTTACTTTATGGTTATATAGAAAGATTACTTCAAAGGCAGCCTATAACTTGTCCATCTGATGTAAAGCGATTTTTTGTATCTCCAGAAGAAAGTGGAGAGATTTGTTTGTTAACTTGTATCTTAGGCGAAAGTGGCGATATTTATTTTCCTAAATTAAACGAAAATCAACTAGTAAATTTTAAGACTATAACAGAAGATTTCTTCAAATATCTAAATAAAGAAATTAAAGTTTGCTTCGACGAAAAACAGGCAAAAGAAGCTGCTTTACATATTTCTGAAAATTCTTCATACCCGGTCTATTTTTTCAAAACAGATACTAGTGGAGAAAAATTATATGAGGAATTTTACACTTCTACAGATGATATAAATTTAAATAGATATGAGTCAATAGGTGTTATTACAAATTCAAAAAAACCATCTAAATCTGAAATTAATTTAATAATTAATGAAATTGAAGATCTTTTTAAAACAGAAACCTATGATAAGGTAGATATAATAAAAATAATGAATAAAATATTACCTGATTTTAATCATATCGAAACTGGTAAAACATTAGATCAAAAAATGTAAATCATGTATAATATATTTAAAAGAATTTTTGACATAATTATTTCCGGTGCTTCCTTGTTAGTTATCACTCCATTACTTATTCCAATAAGTATCGGATTAAGATTGACTGGAGAAGGATATGTTTTTTATAAACAAGAAAGAATTGGATATAAAAATAAACCATTTTTAATATGGAAATTTGCAACGATGCTTAAGGATAGCCCAAATATGCAAGGAGGTATATTAACTACCAAAAAAGATTCACGAATTACTCCAATGGGTGGTTTTTTGAGGAAATCTAAAATAAATGAGTTGCCTCAATTATTTAACATCTTTTTTGGCCACATGAGTATTGTTGGTCCAAGACCTGTAATGAAAATCAGTTTTGAGGCGTATCCAGACAAAGTTAAAAATGTAATTTATAATGTAAAACCGGGTTTGACAGGAATTGGTTCTATAATATTTAGAGATGAAGAAGAGTTGATAACGGATGTAAAAAATAACGATGGAGATGTTTGGGAGTTTTATAAAGAAGAAATTTATCCTTTCAAAGGGGAATTAGAAATTTGGTATCAAAAAAATAAATCATTTTACTTAGATATTATACTTATTGGGCTAACAGCTTGGGTGATTTTTAAACCTAAAAGTAAGATTTATGATAAATTATTTAATAATTTACCTAAAAGAAATTTCTAAAAGTTAATTTACATTATATTAAAACAATAAAATTTTTAACTCAGGTATTATGGGTAAAGTAAAACCAGATTTAGTTTTGATTGGAGGAGGAGGACATTGTGTTTCCGTAATAGATGTCATAGAAAATGAAAATAAATTTAATATTTTAGGGATTTTAGATTCTAATATTAATGAAGATAATGTTTTAGGTTATCCAATACTGGGAGGGGATCATTTAATAAAAGATTTAAATAACGAAAACACTTGGTTTTTAATCACTGTCGGACAAATTAAATCTTATTCTATAAGAGCAAATATTTATAAAACCCTTAATATCTATGGTGCTAAACTAGCAACTGTGGTATCTCCTCTTGCCTATGTATCCAAACATGCTAATATAGAGGAAGGGACAGTCATAATGAATGGTGTAGTCATAAATGCAAAATCAAAAATTGGTAAAAATTGTATTATAAATACTAAGGCTAACATAGAGCATGGCGTTACAATCGAAGATTTTTGTCACATATCTACTTGTGCTGTTATAAACGGAGATAGTATAGTTGAGAAAGGTTCGTTCATTGGGAGTAACGCAACTATTTCAAATGGAATTTCAATTAAAGAGAACAGTATTATTAGTGCAGGAAAATTTATAAAATAATGAATAAAAGTATAATTATAGCAGAAGCAGGAGTTAATCACAACGGAGATATTGAAACCGCTAAAAGATTAATTGACGTAGCTGCTGACGCAGGAGTAGATTATGTGAAATTTCAGACATTTAAAGCTAACAAAATTGTAACGAAGCAGGCTAAAAGAGCTAATTATCAAAATAAAAACACTAAAGATTTAGACACTCAATACGAGATGTTAAAAAAACTAGAGCTTAACGAGGATTCACATCATGTTTTAATAAAATATTGTAATCATAAAGGAATCAAATTCTTGTCAACAGGTTTTGATTTGGATAGTTTAGAATTCCTTCATAAAATAGGAATTAGATTAGCTAAGATTCCTTCAGGAGAAATTACTAATTTACCTTATTTAAGAAAGATTTCAGAATTGTTTCCAGAAGTTATATTATCAACCGGGATGTCAAATATTGAAGAAGTAAGAGAAGCTGTTGAAGTGTTGTTAAAGAATGGTTTGAATAAAGAGAATTTAACACTCCTACATTGTAATAGTGATTATCCTACTCAAATGGAGGATGTTAATTTAAATGCAATGTTACATCTCAAAAGAGAATTTGGTGTTAAGGTAGGATATTCAGATCATACATTAGGAATTGAGGTTCCAATTGCAGCTGTAGCTCTTGGAGCAAAATTAATAGAGAAACATTTCACTTTAGATAGAAATCTTCCTGGTCCAGATCATAGGGCGTCATTAGAACCAATAGAACTAAAAGATATGGTTAGTACTATTCGAAATATTGAAAAAGCAATTTCTGGAAATGGAATAAAGAAACCTACATTAAGTGAGAAGAAAAACATCTACATAGTGCGCAAGAGTATCCATTTATCTAGAGAATTAAAAACAGGTCATATAATTACTGATAAAGATATAATTGCTCTCCGTCCTGGTGATGGAATATGTGCAATGAATTGGGATGATGTTATAGGTAAGAAAGTAAGAAGAGATCTAAAAGAATATACTAAGTTAACTTTAAATGATTTATTTTGAAAATAGGTGTTTTAACAAGTTCTAGAGCAGACTATGGAATTTATTTACCATTATTGAGTAGATTAAAAAATGATATTTTTTTTGATTTAGAGATTATAGCTTTTGGTACACATTTATCTAAAAAACATGGTTTCACCATTCATGATATTGAAAAAGATGGATATGATACTGTTCATAAAATCACTTCAATAATTAATGATGATAGTGAAAAAGGCATAGTGTTATCATATGCTAAAACTATTATTGAATTTTCTGAGTTTTGGAATATTCACAAATATGATTTGGTTTTTTGTGTTGGAGATCGTTTTGAAGTAAATGCTGCAGTTCAAGCAAGTATTCCTTTTGGTGTGAAGTTAGCACATCTTCATGGAGGAGAAACGACCCTAGGTGCGATAGATAATATTTACAGGCATCAAATTACTCTATCTTCACATATTCATTTTGTAGCATCAATGCCTTTTTTTGATAGAATTATAGAAATTAAAGGGGCATCTGATAGAATATATGATGTTGGTGCTTTAAGCCTAGATGGAGTTAAGAATTTAGCTTTACCAGACTGGTCTGATGTTAGGGAAATATTCAATATTCCAGATAAAGAATTTATACTAATTACATTTCATCCACAAACAATAAATTCCATTGAAAATCAAATTTATATTAAAATTATCTTTGAGGTTTTATCAGAATTATCTAAAAAATATCATTTAGTAATCTCTTTAGCAAATGCGGACACAAACGGTAGTCTATATAGAGAATCTACCGAAAAATTAAAAAATAAATACCGTAATAAAATTACATTAATTGAAAACTTTGGCAAGTATAATTATTTCTCTGCAATGCAATCCTCAAAAATATTACTTGGCAATACTTCGAGTGCCATTTTGGAAGCGGCATCATTTGGCAAGTATGCTGTTAATGTTGGAAACAGACAATTAGGCAGACTAAGAAGTAATAATATTTTAGATGTTCCCTATGATAAAACACGAATAATTAATGCGGTTAATAAATTAATTAAAAAGGGCATATACAGTGGGGAAAATAAATATTATAAAGCTAACACAGCATTAAATATAATTAAAATACTGAAAGAAAATGAATTTTAAAAAACACCTAATAAATAGTAATAGTACTATAAGACCTGCATTGAAATCATTATGTCATATTGTTATGGAAACTACTATAATTGCAATTAACGATAGGGATCAGTTAATTTTGAGTCCAAGTGATGGTGATATTCGAAGAGGTTTATTAAAAGGAATAGAAAAATAATCTGATGATAAGAAAAATGAACAACAAACACATCCTAATTTATACTTCATCTATCAAGGCTGCTTTGACTAAACTAGATATTTTGGCTGTTGATGCAATACTTTTTATAGTTGACTCTAATAATAAATTAATTGGCTCATTAACCGATGGTGATGTGAGGAGAGGTTTGATTAAAGGGGTGAAAATAACTGATTCAGTTACATCCGTAATTCAATCAAAATATAAGTTTATTCAAAAAGATAATTATGATTTAAATTCTATAATAAAACTAAGAGATGATAATTATAAAATATTACCAGTTATCGACTCAGATGGTAGTATAGTTGATCTAGTTAACTTTAGATTTTTAAAGTCTTATTTACCAATAGATGCAGTAATTATGGCTGGTGGTAGAGGGACAAGATTACAGCCTTTGACTAACAATACTCCAAAACCACTACTTCCAGTAGGTGATAAAACTATTATGGAGCATAATGTTGATAGGTTAACCGAATTTGGTATACAAAACTTTTGGTTTTCTATAAATTATTTAGGTGAACAAATTGAAAATTTTTTTAGATCAGGCAAAGAAAAAAAAATAAATATAAACTATGTTTGGGAAAAAAAACCTTTGGGAACTATCGGTGCAGTTTCTAAAATAGATAATTTTATACACAATGATATTTTAGTAACAAATTCAGATATTTTGACAAATTTAAATTACGAAAAGTTTTATTTAAATTTTAAAAACAGTAATGCTGACCTATCAATTGTATCTATACCATATGAAGTTAATATCCCATATGCTGTACTTGAAAAAAATAGCCAAGATTTCATAACAGGGTTAAAAGAAAAGCCGGTGTATACTTATTATTCTAATGGTGGTATTTATTTAATAAAAAAATCAGTTTTAGAGTTAATTCCTGAGAACTCATTTTTTAACGCTACAGACTTAATCGAAAAGGTAATTTCTTTAAATAAAAAGGTAATATCATATTCTTTTAACGGATACTGGTTAGATGTTGGAAAGCATGAAGATTATGAAAAGGCACAAAAAGATATTCATAATATAATTTTATAATGAAAATACTATATTTAATTCCAGCAAGAAGAGGTTCTAAGAGATTAGCTCATAAAAATATTTTGAAATTAGCCAACAAACCAATGATTAATTATTCAATTGACGCTGTATTGCCTTTGTTGAAAAGTAATGACGAACTTTGTGTTAGTACAAATGATAAAGAAATAATAGAAGTAGTTGAAAAAAACGGAATATCAGTTCCTTTTATCCGACCAGATTATTTATCAAGTGATACAACATCAACTCAGGAAGTTGTTGATCATGCATTACAATGGTATTCAAATCAAGGAATTCATTTTGATATTTTGGTTTTATTACAGCCAACATCTCCTCTAAGAACCACAATTAATATTCAAGAAGCATTAAAATTATGGAATAAAGAAATCGACATGATCGTTTCCGTTAAAAAAACAGATGCTAACCCATATTTTGTGTTATTTGAGGAAGATCAATATGGCTATTTGCAGAAATCTAAAAAAGGGGAATATACTAGGAGTCAAGATTGTCCAAAAGTTTACGAGTATAACGGAGCAATTTATATAATGTCTGTTAATTCAATTAAAAATAATTCGTTTAGTAGGAAAATAAAATATCTAATGGCAAAAAAAAATTCTATTGATATAGATGATGTTATAGATTTTAAATTAGCTGAATTATTAATTAAGGAAATGAATTCTTGTAATGAAAATAAAGAAAAATAATTCGTTAGAGTTTGAAATTCATTCTAAGGATTTAATAAGATATTTTAGCATTTTGTAATATGTGAGGCTCAAACAATAATTTGCTAATCACTTTTTAATAATTAAATTTATATAAATGAATACTATTCATAAAAGGCATTTAACAGTAATAATATTTGTCAAATTGGTTCTTATTTTTATTTTTTCTTCTCAATACAATTCAGATCTTTTTTCTCCATTTTTAAACTCAATATCATTTGAAAATCTAAATCCTTGGTCTTTATTTTATGAGAAAAACTTAGTAGATCACTTTCCATACCATGGTCTTATGCTTTTAATTCTTGCTCCTTTTGCTTTTTTAGGAGAATTATTAAATATTTCTGATTCTTTAATAAAAATACCATTACTTATAGCTGACCTGGGAATTTTGTATGTTCTATTAAAGTTTTTTCCTCGAAAAGTAAAAAAAATATATCTTTTTTATTTCTTAAACCCGATCATTCTTTATGCTATATATATTCATTCCCAATTAGATATTATACCTACCGCTTTATTTTTTATTAGTGTATATGTGTTAAGATTGAAAAAAATAAAATTATCTGCACTTTTTTTTGGTTTCGCTTTGGCTACTAAGTTACACGTTATTATTGCTTTACCATTAATTTTAATTTATTTATATAAAGTTATTGATTTTAATGCGATTATTAAGTACACATTAATAGCTTTTCTAGTTTTATTCTTAATCGATTTGCCTTTTTTATTTAGTGATGGATTTATTCATATGGTTCTGTTAAATCCAAAACAGTCTCTTATTTTTGATGCGTTTTATAATATAGGCTCTGTAAAGTTATTGTTTCCTGTTTTTGCAATTTTGATGATATATTTTCATTTTTTCAATCAAAAAAAGGTTAATCAAGACCTGTTATTTTTCTATTTTGGAATACTTTTTACTTCAACGATTTTTTTCATTTATCCTGGTCCTGCGTGGTATGTTTGGATGATCCCTTTTATCTCAATTTACTTTATTCAAAATAAAAATAAAAATAAAGCTTTAGTATTGCATTTTACATTTTCATTCTCATATCTGCTTTTTATTATTTTCTTTTATGAAAGTGAATACATAGATATTTTATTTTTAGGTGATCCTGTTGACTTAAAAATTCAAAATGAAAATTTAAAAAATATCTCATTTACTTTTTTAGAAGTAATTCTAGTTTCTATCATGTATGTATTTTATAAGTATGGTATTAAAAGTAACTCTATATATAATATAAAAACTAATTTATCAATAGGTATAGGTGGAGATAGCGCAGTTGGAAAAACATCACTTTTGAATAATCTAAAAGATATATTAGGAAATAGAGTTTTACAAATAGAAGGAGATGGAGAGCATAAATGGGAGAGAGGTAATGAAAACTGGAAGAAATATACTCACCTCGATCCAAAAGCTAACTACATGCATAAACAAGCTGATGTTATTAATAAACTTAAGCATAATAAAATCATATTTAGAAAAGAATATGATCATTCTACTGGACAATTTACAATCCCTTTAAAAGTAGAACCTAAAGAATTTATTATTATTGCTGGTCTTCATCCATTTTATCTACCAAAACTAAGAACAGTTATTGATATAAAAATATATATAGATACCGATGAAAGTCTTAGAAGACATTGGAAAATTTTAAGAGACACGAAAAAAAGAGGTTACACTATTGATCAGGTTTTATCTCAAATTGAAAAAAGAATGGATGATGCAGAAAAATATATCTATCCACAAAAAAACTTTGCAGATTTAATTTTGTTTTATTTTCCACTAAATAAAATTCAACTAGGTAAAGAAAATCAAAAAATCGACTTAGGATTAAAATTTACTTTTGATGCTAGTATTAATATAGATAGTATTTTGGAGAAGTTAAGTTGTGATTACAAATGGGACTACAATAACGACTTAAAATCGCAATTTATAGAACTAAATACTACACCAAAAGATAATTTTAAAAATATAGCAATTGAAACAATAGACAATCTTAATGAATTAATTTCAGAAAATGCTAAATGGCATAGTGGATATGATGGATTAATACAGCTATTAAATCTAAAATTAATAAGTGAAAAATTAAAAGGTAACAGAGAATAGATATGAAATATAAAGGATTAATTTTAGATATTGATAACACGTTATATGATTATAATATTTCAAATAACATAGCTAAAAAAAGTGTCGTGGATTTTTGTGAGAATAAATTCAATATTGATTCTGTATCAATTACTAAAGCTTATGATCAAGCTAGAAAAAAAGTTCATATAGAACTCAGTGAAACAGCAGCATCTCATAATAGACTTCTATATTTTCAAAAAATGTGCGAAATTTTAAATTTAAACCCCTTGAAGTATAGTTTTCATATTTATAATCTTTATTGGGATACTTTTTTAGATAATATGAAACCATTTGATGGAGTATATGATTTACTGAAAAAATATAAAAACAATATATGCTTGGCCACCGATTTAACTGCCGATATACAGTATAGAAAAATAAAAAAATTAAATCTTCATAATTATTGTAATTCAGTTGTTACAAGTGAAGAAGCTGGAAGGGAAAAACCTCATCCTTATGTATTTATGTTGTCTCTTAAGAAACTTGGTTTGAAAGCTAGTGAAGTTTGTGTTATTGGAGATAGTTTTAGTAAAGATATATTTGGAGCAAGAAATTTAAAAATTGATGCTATATGGTTAAATAGGTTCAATAAAAATGAAATTTATACTGATTCAAAGATAAAAGAAATCAATAAATTTAATGAAATTTTAAAAATTGTATGAAAGAAATTGAAAAGTTTATTAGCATATCAAAATATGCTGGGGAAAGATTTGATTTGATTCAAGCAGGTGGTGGGAATAGCTCTGTTAAACTTGATAATGGTCAGATGATTATAAAAGCATCAGGGTTTTTGCTTAGTGACATGGATAAAAAAAGTGGTTACTCAAAAGTTAACACAAAAAAAATAGTCAACATACTTAAAAATAAGACTATTATCAATGAAGTTGATCAGAGAAAAAGAGAAAGCATAACTGCTTTACTGGTTAAAGACGCCACAATTAATAAAACTAATCGACCATCAATCGAGACTCTTTTACACTCTTTATTATATAAATACACTTTACATACCCATCCAGTAGTAGTTAATATGATTGTAATTCAAAAAAAATGGAGAGAAGTACTTTTATCTATTTTTCAAGATGATGAAATTGCATTAGTTGATTATCATACTCCAGGGATAGATTTAGCTATAAATCTTAATATAGTATTGCAAAAGTTTGATACTAAACCTAATATTATATTTTTACAGAATCATGGTCTTATAGTAACCTCAGAGAATAATCAAGAAATAGCTAGACTCACAGAGTATGTTCTGAGAAAAATAGAAACTTTTCTTAATATAGATATGTCCATATATAAATTAACAAATAAAATAACATATCTATTGAATAGTGTTTGCAAAAGCAATAATATTTCTTACTTATGCGAGGATATATATCTCAATAAGCAATTAATTATAAACTCAAAACTTTTTTCAAATACACCATTTTGTCCAGATGGTTTAGTTTTTTGTGGAGTTAGATGCGTGAAAATTGAAAGTATAACAGAAAGTAATAACATAGCTAGTTATCATGTGCAGTATTTCTCTTTACCTAAGATAGTTATATTTGAAGATAAACTGTTTTTTATTGCTCCAAACATTAAAAAAGCAAAAGAAATGGAGGAGGTTATGAAGTTTAATATTATGGTTTTAGAGCAAAACATAAATAATGAAAAAAACTTTTTAGAAATGGATGAGTTGAAGTACCTCAACAACTGGGAAGCTGAAAAATATAGACAGGAATTATAAATACCAGGTATAAATATGTTGAAAAATAAAATAATAAATAATTTATCATTTATTTTATTAATAGTATTTTTCTTAAATCTATTATTAGAAGCTCTAATTGTTGGAGGAAGGTGGGATTTAAGTGAACAAATTGCATTTTCACAAAGATTAATTGAAGGGATTAACAGCTATGCAAATGGTCAAACTGATTTATTTTATCCATCTTCTCCCTATTTTCCAGGTGTTGGTTATTTATCTTTCATATATAGTACAATTGGCTTTGATAATATTTATTTGAATGAAATATTAATGTTAACAACAGCTGTATTAACCGGGGTACTATACAGCATAATGTTGCAGAAATTAACATTCAAACTATATCCAAATATATCTAAGACAGTAATTTTTGCTTTTACTGTCATTTTATTTGCAACTTGCTTTAGAACTTATTTTGTATATATGAGGGAATTTAAACCTGACACGATTATACTGTTATTAGGTCTGATATCATTTTTTTTGCTTAAGGAAAATAAAAAACCCTCTTTTATGTACTTGTGTATAGTAGGGCTAATTTTGTTTGTAGCTACCTTTTTTAAACAATCCTCATTTATAATATTTATTTTAGTTTATATTTTAATTTTTTATAATTTACTTTTGAGTTTTAAAGAAAAAAGTTTAATATTTTCGTCATATTTTTTAGTAGGACTTTTATCTTTACACTTTGTTTTTAAGACGGATAATTTATATTATTTCACAATTGATGTGATTAGTCAACATCCAGTATCAGATATTAATTCTATTCTTTCTTCTTTTACAGCTAGCTTTGTCTACAACATTATTATTTGGATATCAATAGTATATTTCTTTTTTAAAAAATATAATCAATTTGCTTTAAAATCTTTAGAAACAATTTATTTAATATTTGGAATTATATGGTTTGTTTTTTCCTTACTCTCTACTATGAAACTGGGAGGAAATAGAGGCAATATAGAAGTTGGTCTATTAGTATTTATACCTTTTGTTATTTTCGCATTAAATGATATTTTCAAAAAGTTCTTTAAAAATATTTTTTTTAATTACTCTGTAGTTATCATCTTAATTGTTTGTATAACAAGATATTCGTATGGTATTATAACAAATACTATTAATTATGGAATAAAATTAAATGAAGATAGAGTTAGTATTGATTTTTTAAAAAAAGAATTTTTAGGTAAAAATGTTTTTGTAGATGGTAACACATATATTGTATCAAAGGCATCAGGCTTAAATGTTTTAACCGAGGCTGAAACTGTTGGTCATTTTAATAATATACCTAATTATGATATGTCTAAATTAAAAAATGCTATAGATAATAAGCTTTATGATTTATTTATTTTAAAAGATGATTTATCTTACTTCAAAGACATTAAAATAAAAAATAAAATTGATCATAATTATAAAATTTATGAAAATGAAAATTTACCTAATCAACTCAAAGGTAAAATATTAATCTTAAAATAAAAAACTAGATGCACATAATAATACCAATGTCCGGTATTGGGAAAAGATTTATTGACGCCGGATATAAAGAACCAAAACCACTTATCGAAGTTGACGGAAAGCCAATTATTGAACATGTTTGTGATTTGTTTCCGGGAGAGTCAAAATTTACATTTATTTGTAACTCAAAACACTTATCTGAAACAAATATGAGACAAGTCTTGTTGGGAATTAAGCCCAATGCGAATATTGTCGAAATCCCTAATCATAAAAAGGGTCCAGTATATGCTGTTAGTTTGATCGAAGAATATATTGAAGACGAAGAAGAAGTGATCGTAAACTATTGTGATTTTGGTACTTATTGGGATTATAATGATTTTTTAAAACATACTCGAGATAGAAATGCTGACGGAGCGATACCAGCATATAAAAGATTCCATCCTCATATGCTGGGAAGCACAAATTATGCTTTTATGAGGGCTAAGGAGCAGTGGATGTTGGAGATAAAAGAAAAAGAGCCTTTTACAGAAAATCGCAACAATGAATTTGCGTCAAATGGGACATATTATTTCAAAAAAGGGGAGTTTGTGAAAAAATATTTTAATGAACTGATCAGAGAAGATATAAACTTAAATGGAGAATATTATGTATCTTTAATATATAATTTATTGGTTAGAGATAATCTAAAAGTATCTATTTATAATATTCAACATATGCTGCAATGGGGTACACCCGAAGATGTTCAAGAATATAATACTTGGTCAAAGTATTTTAGAGATGCTATAAAAGAAAAAGAAAAACCAAAAGCAGGAAAAAATAGCTTAACACTAATTCCTTTAGCAGGTCATGGGAGTAGGTTTACTAAGGCAGGGTACAAAGACCCCAAACCTCTTATTAACATTAGTGGTAAACCTATGATTATTCAAGCAGCAAAATCCTTACCCAATAGTGAAAATCACATATTTGTAGCATTAAAAGACCATTTAGAGAATTACCCGCTCGAAAAAACATTAAAAAATGAATATCCAGATTCTAAGGTTATTGCAATAAATGAAGTAACTAAAGGGCAGGCTATTACTTGTAGTTTAGGCTTGAAGGATTCAGACATGAATACTTCATTACTTATAGCTGCAACTGATAATGGTATGATTTATGATAAGAATAAATATCAAAAATTAATTGAAGATGAAAATGTAGACGCAATTGTTTTTACATTTAGACATCATGTTTCTAGCAAGAATAATCCTCATATGTATGGCTGGGTTAAAACTGATAAAAATCAGAATGCAAAAGGTGTTTCTGTAAAATCACCTATATCTGATAATCCATATGACGATCATGCGATAGTTGGAACATTTTATTTTAAGAAGTTAGCATCTTTCAATCAAGCTCTAAAAAGTTTATTAGATAAGGATATAAAAGTAAATGGTGAGTATTATGTTGATAGTTTAATAGGTGAGATTATCGAGTTAGGCCTGAATGTAAAGGTTTTTGAAATTGAAGATTATATTGGTTGGGGTACTCCAGACGATTATAAGACGTTTGTATATTGGCAGAGTTTCTTTAATAAGGTTTCTTGGCATCCTTATACTTTAGAAAAAGATATTACGGTAAATAAAAATAAATCAAAAGAATTAGATAAAAGTTTCAGGGATTTCAATCAAGATTTTAGATGAATCAAATAAAAAGAGAATTAAATAAATTTCTGATTGCTGGATTAGCCGCTGTGGGTTCTGATTTGTTAGTCTATTATTTACTACTAAACCTTTTAAGTACTGAAGTGTCAAAAGGAATCTCTTTTATTATAGGTTCAGTAGTTGCTTTTATTATAAATAAGTATTGGACATTTAAGAAGCCTGAAAAATCTTATAAAGAAATGATTCAGTTTGGAGTTTTATATGGTACAACATTAGGATTAAATGTTATGACAAATAAAATAGTATTGGATTATACTGATATTGTTCTTGTTTCTTTTATAGTTGCTACAGGAATTAGCACAATATTAAATTTTGTAGGCCAGAAATGGTGGGTATTTAATTAAATAATAATAGTATGAAGTTATCTATAATTCTTCCTTGTTACAATGAAGAAAAAAACATACCATTAATTCTTGAAAAATTTAATAACTGCATAAAAACTAAGGACATTGAATTAATATTGGTGAATAATGGTTCATCTGATAATTCTGAGAATGTGCTTAAAAAATTACTGCCAAAGTATAGTTTTGCAAGAACTGTAAAAATAGAAATTAATGAAGGTTATGGTTATGGAGTTGTTCAGGGATTAAACAGTTCAAAAGGTGAGTTTGTATGTTATACTCATGCAGATATGCAAACTGATCCTGAAGATGTCTTAAAAGGGCTTGAGATAATAAAAAACTCATCAGATTCTGAAAATTGCTTTATTAAAGGTGATAGAAAAGGAAGAGGTTTTTTTGATCAGTTTTTTACTATAGGAATGAGTGTGTTCGAGACTTTATATATGCGCACAATTCTTTGGGACATAAATGCACAACCAAATTTATTCCATAGAAATTTTTTTAAAAGTTTAGATAATGTTCCTAAAGACTTCTCTCTTGATTTATACTTTCTCTTCATGGCAAAAAAAAAGGGACTTAATATAATTAGATTTGATGTTATTTTTCCTCCAAGGATTCATGGGGTATCAAGCTGGAATGATGGTCTTTCTTCTAGGTGGAAGTTTATAAAAAGAACAATTAACTTTAGTACTAAGTTAAAAAAAGAGTTATAAGATGGAATTTATTGCGCATAGAGTTAATACCATAGAAGAGTTAAGGAAAGTTCCTAAAGAATATGGAGTTGAACTTGATTTAAGAGATTTTGGAGAAAGATTAATACTTCAACATGACCCTTTTATTGATGGTGAAGATTTTGAAGAATATCTTAAGTTTTATAACCATGGTACCATGATTTTAAATATTAAAAGTGAAAGAATAGAGCATAAAGTTTTAGAGTTGATCAAAAAATACAACATTCAAAAGTATTTTTTTTTGGATAGTTCATTTCCAATGATTAATTTACTTACAAATCAAGGTGAAAGAAAAATAGCTCTTAGGTTTTCTGAATTTGAAACTTTAGATAACATACTTAAGTTAAAGACTAAAATTGATTGGGTTTGGATTGATTGTTTTTCAAAATTACCAATAAATATGTCTAATTATAAATTATTGAAAGAACTCAATTTAAAATTATGTTTGGTTTCTCCAGAGTTACAACTTCAAGAAGAGAAAATAAATGAGTACAGAGATTATTTAATTACGGAAGGGGTTCACTTAGATGCAATTTGTTGCAAAGTAAAAAACATACCAAAATGGAAAAATAAAAACTAGTTTATTAATTTAATCTATCCTTAATAACATGCCATTCGATCCAAAATCAGCAAAGAAAGCAGGTAAAAAATCTAAAAGAGGTCCTGCAAAAAAAGAAGGCCCTTCCATCAAAGAAAAGATGGAAATCCTCTATGAAAAAGTGCTGGACGATTTGCTGATAAACCAAGAAAAACTCACCAAAACAGAGCGGGTAAAAGTCTTTGTAACCCTTTCTAATTATATCTTCCCTAAAACAAAGTCTGTACGAGATAAATTCACTCTAGAACAATTAAAAGAGAAAAATGAAGATCACTTCAATCAAGATCCAGATCCAACCAAATAATATCTTTGGATAAAAAAAATCATCAATTGAATTATAAAGAAACGCTTTATTTTATTGCCAAATGTTTGACTATTTCTTTGGAAGAAAAAAATAGACAAGAAATAGAAAAGCGATTAAAATCGACCTCTATAGACTGGGATGCTGTTGTAAAAGTGAGTACAGCCCATTTAGTGTTTCCTGCATTGTATTGTAATTTACAACGTGCAGATTTCTTGCAGTATTTAACTCACGAGTTGGTTAGCTACATGGAGCATATTACCGATTTAAACAGGGAGCGGAATAAACAAATAATTGCGCAGGCAAAAGAATTAAACAACTTTTTATTAGTAAATAACATAACACCAATATTTTTGAAAGGAACTGGTAATCTATTAGCGGATGTATATCAAGATACAGCCGAACGAATGGTCGGGGATATTGATTTTATTTTCTCAAAAGAAGACTATCCAAAAGCGATTACTATTTTAAGAGAGTTTGGATATTATAAAAGAGAAAATTTCAAGTCAACAAATCGTCATTACCCAAGACTTCTCAAAAAAGATAGTATTGCTGGTGTAGAAATTCACTCAGAAGTTTTAGATATAAAAAAATATTCTAGCGAGTTCAATTATAGTTTTTTAGAGAAAGATAGTCAGACACTTAATGGCGTTAGGGTTTTGAATTATGGGAATAAACTAAATTTATCTATTATAGCAAATCAAATAAATGACAATGGTTTTTCTAATAAAACAATGGCCTTACGAAATGCCTATGATGTTTTTTTATTGTCTAAAAAAACGAATGCAAAAGCTGCGGTAAATACATTAAACAAACTAAATCATCCCTTAAATTGTTTTTTAGCAGCTTGTTATGAGGTTTTTAATAGCATAAATAGTTTAGAGTACAACAAAACAACAAAAACAGCTTCGTATTTAAGAGATTTTAATAGTCAGTTTATCAATCCCATAAGACCAAAAATACGACACAAATTCATTAAGATTTATCTATTTATTAAATCTAGATTAAACATTATTTATAAGGCCATAATATTCAAAGAGTATCGAATTTGGTTGTTTAATTTATTAACTGATAAAGATTGGTACAAAAGAAAACTAATTCAGTTAGGTATAAAAAAATAAGATTACCAAATAACTCCCGCCTGCTGCATAAATAAGTCTGCCAAAGCATCTTTATTCTGATGCGTGCCAATATAAGTCAGAAAAGTACTTTCTTTAGAATGTCCAGTAATATTCATAAGTAGTGGTGTTTCAATTTTTCCATAATAGTTAGACGCAAAAGACCTTCTCATAATATGTGAGGTCACAAAGGCATATTTTGGCGCATTTACAATTTCTTTTCTTCGTGTCTTTGGGTTATTTTTAAATCCGCTCACCAATTCATGAATCCCCGCCATTCTGCAAAGTGCCTTGATCTGTTTATTAAATACCACTTGAGATACTTTTCTTGGGAATTTATTCTCTAATAGTTTAATAACTATCTGATCTGCCACACCAACGGTCACCGCTTTCTTTGTTTTCTGTTGCAATATATCTATATACAATCCAGTTGGTGCTTTTCTAAGGTTATTCGGACTTAATTTTAATAAATCGGATACCCGCTGACCGATACACAATCCGATTAACAGCCAATTGTAACTATCTTGATATGCTTCAGTAATATGCTGTAATCCCTTTAATGCTTTTATTTCAGATGGATTTAAAATATGAAGAATGCGGTCGGAACTTTTCTGCTTAAAAGATTCGATATAATTGGAATAAGGGTGCACTTCCAAGCCACTTTTTTCAGCATCACGTAAAATAATCTTCAATAATTTTAAGAGTTGACCGCAGTAATTATCACTATACTGCTGCTCAATTTTTAGAAAACGAGTAAAGGATTCGGCGATATATTTATCTATGGAGTTCAAATACAATTTCTCTGATTTCTCAAATTCATAGGCTTTTACAATCCGAAACAAAGATTTATAAGTCCGAATCGTATTATGTGCCAGACCCACCGTTCCATATCCTTGGACTCTTTTTGTGGCAGAATTGGAAATAAAATGTTCTAAATAGTCTAAAAATAAGACGGATTTTTCTACATTTAGGGGTGTATTTGAAGCCTTTATTTGTGGTTTTTTATAGAAATTAACGTTCATATAACGTATGTTATTTTAATTATTTAACATGAATATAACTTGTGTATATTTATAATTTAACTAAATATGAGCTAAATTATAACAAGTTATGCTACTTAAATATACGTTATTTAATTAAAATATAAAAGTTAAATAACACATTATAAAGGAGTTATAGTGATTTATTTTTGAAAAGACTACGGACTGTAGTCTTAAATAATTTTTAACTAACAAGTATTAAATTTTTTAAAAATCTTTAAATTTCCATTGATCAATC
>Ga0206127_1001172_pt1 | contig 29177 bp, 24 predicted proteins | sample Helgoland_Spring_6_FD_148646 | JGI IMG/M metagenome (GOLD analysis project Ga0206127, IMG submission 148646) | Pelagic subsurface seawater microbial communities from Kabeltonne, Helgoland, North Sea - Helgoland_Spring_Bloom_20160419_1 | ecosystem: Environmental > Aquatic > Marine > Epipelagic ...
GCAAGGTTTATGTCAATAGTCTGAGTTTTGTCTAAGCCGAGTACATCAATTTCTTTGTTTAAAGTGAAGTATCGCTTCTTGCTGAACGAAAAGTTTTGAACACCTTTAGGTATTTGGTCGATAGTTCCAGGAACACTGCCGCGGTTTTCGCCATTGATAGCAACCTTGAGGTCGGCGAGCTCGGAAGTGACAACAACGCGGCCGGGTAAGGGTTTGAGATTTAGGATTAATTCCTGATTACTGTTGCTATCCACCAGCAACATTGTGTCTAGATCATAGTAACCTGGACTTTTCGCTTTGACACGACGCTCACCTGGTAGTAGCAGATAATTATTACCAATATTGAATGATAATCCGCTGACATTAAAACTTGCGTTGGCTGGTTGTGGAACAAAGATGACTGCTTTGGCGAGCAATAAATAGCTCATCACCACTCCCGCCAGCAGAAAGCATAGGATTAGAACAGTCGGTTTTATAGATCTCTTCTCACTGGGAGTGTTGATGCTGCTCTCAAGAGGAACAAACTCGACGCTGTTTAACTGTTTTTCTGTGTCAGTGTCGGACATAACCAATGATCTTTACTCTACCGATTTAGATGAATTACATCTTACCATTAAAAATTAGTCGCCGGCTTGACCCTTGGCTGCATTGATTGGAGGGTTTAAATTTTCTCCAAGCATTCTACTAAAAGTGGTCGGCTTTCAGTTCCAGGCAAGACGGTAAAATCTATACGCACATCACGAAATCCTGGACGTTCTCCGGCTACGGTATAGCGCCCAGGGCGGAGACTCACTGTGGTGCTCTGAAAACGTCCGAGACGACTTACTCTAAATAGAGTGACTTCAGTTTGTCGATCTGATTGAAATGTAACCGGTACAGGAACTTTGATCTGCGCAATTATCTTCGCAAGTTGCTGACGCTGTTCCAACAAAATTACACCGGGGTTACTGATCTTATTAATATCTGAGAGGGTGTTTTTGGCAGAGTCGAATTTTTCCTCCGATGCCAGTGACAGGGGGTCTTGAATAATAGCTTTGATCGATCTATCCAGACTTGCTCGAGCGGCAGCTTTTAGACGCATGATGGCGATATCGCTTAGATTGGGATCCGTTAACAAAATATCGTCATAATTGGCCACTGCGGTTGCCCAATCTTCTTTTTGTTCATACTCAATGGCTGTATCTAACGTAGTATCAATCCGCCACTGAGCTTTTTGTGCTTGGAGTAAGTCGCGTAGTTGAGAGACGGCCAGAGTATCCACAGCGAGATTACTCGCCTGCTCTAAGTAGTTTTCAGCGTCCTCAAAATCTTTCTGATCAATGGCCTTAACAGCTTGACTCATGCGCTTTTGAAATTGCTGTTGAAGCAGTTTTTCGCGCGTTTCTTGTAACAATGTTGCCGTGCGCAGGTGGCGAGGATCTAATGTCAATGCCTGTTCAAGGATGTCTATGGCTTGGGCAAACTCATCAGCTTTGGTTTTCTCGTTAGCAGACGCTAAAGCGCCTATGACAGTCTCAAGCGATGCCACGCGATTCATAATAATGCCGACATCAGGATCCTCGGGGGCAATAGCATTGGCCAGGACTGAAGCCTTTTTTGCACGCAATATGTCATCCTTTCCTGAGGCTTTTTCAATAGCATCTATACTGGAGATTTTTGCGTTGGCCAATACCTCTTGGCCTCGCGCCAGCAGGCTACGAATTGACGCTAGGGCAGATTCATAGGCTTCCAACGCTTGCTCGAAGCGCCCTTGATTATAAAGCTCATCACCTCGAGTAATGAATTCCATGCTGTCATCAAAAGCGAGGGCTCCCCATTGTGCAACATTTTGCGCCAACAATTGCTTTTTCGCCATCAGCGTTTGAGCCAATAAATCTTGAGATTGACGTCGAAATTCGGAGAGCTCGGCTGCCCTCGATGGTGTTATCTTGTTTATTTTGTCGGGAACCAACTGAGCGGAAGTATCTACCATAGGCTCAGGGACCAGCATGGGTAAAATGATCACTACCGCCAATGCAATAACGGCCAGTAAAGCAAGCAGAGCGCGTCTCTTCATTGAGTAAACTGGCGCGGCGACGGAGTCCATCTGTTGAGTTTTGTTGGTTGAGTTGACGATTATAAGGTTCCACGTTCTTGTTGATAGATGTCACTCAGTAGCTTTTGCCATTGGGAGTATTGTGCGGCAACGGTGCCGTTCAGCGTCACTGTGCGATCTTCAAGTGTAATAACCTGTGGTGCTATCTCCGCTTCGAGAGAGGACCCCATTTCGGCTACAGATTCGTCATAGGAGGCGGATTGCTGCTTTTTGTCCAGTCCCGACTTGAGAATAAAGCCACCGGCGGAGGCAACTCCGGTACTGGCGTAAGATTCCTGCCAAGAGTTCGATTGTGTTCTGCCATAAATCCCCGCGAGAATTGAACCTATGCCGGCAATAATTCGACGATTTCCCTCTTGATCTAATTGTCTGGCTTTGACCACTGAATCATAGGACGCGCGGCGAAAATCCTGATAGGCGAAGTGCATATTCTGTGAGAATTCATCATAGTAATCTTGCATAGTGTCTATGTATAAGTAGTCTCGCTGACGAATTTTTTGCACTCGCTGTAAAAGACGATCATTTTCGGCAGGAAGACGCGTCAGCTGCACAATTCCCCCACGGGAAGTTTCAGTGTAGTCTGAGAAGGCATTCGACGCGAATCGCTCAGCGAAACGCAACTCAGAAATAGTGCGTAGAGTCGCTGCCTCTTTATCCTCAATTTTTTCACGATGCGCTAGCATATCGTTAGCGATGGTGGTGAAAACGTTTTGAAAGGGATCGCCGAGTTGAGATCGTGTTTTTCGGTCATAAGCTAGCTTTCCAGCTACTTTTCGGTAGGTTTTTGCCAGCCACTGTTGCCCACTTGTATCCGTTACCGTTATTTTCAGTTCTAGTGTCTCTCCATCAGACTGTATAATGGTGCCCAACACAATGACATCTGTAATGACTTCTTTGTGCGGAGTCACTCGAACAGCACCCCAAGCGCCACTTTTTTCCAGAACCTTGGCTAATTGGTTAGCAAAGTAAATAGACTCCGCATAGCGGACCTCAGGAAATACAGTATCATCTTCGTCAGTGAGCGCTAAACCATCGTTGAACGCAGGAATACCGATGTCTAGGAGGCTAGCTTCTGGAAATGCCCGAGATGAAGTCTGCAGAGCAATAGGTGTTGACGAGGTGATTTTGTCTACAGCTGCTTGAGTTGGCGCGGATACGAACTGCAGTAAAAAGAGCATTACGGCCATAGCGAGCGGAGACCATTCGATAGCTTTGTTTGATCCGATCATCATATTTGCCTTGGTTTCATCGTTGATTTTTTATCCGTCGATATTCGTTCCAGAGTTTTTCTCGAAGAACCGGGTCGCGTTCTTGGAGTGCCGCCTCACGGATTTGTCGCAACACAATATCATCGCCTTGGCCGTCATCAATGTCTTCCGGTAACTCAGCCTTTGATGTCTCTTGCGATGTTGCATTTTCAGTCGTAGCGGTTTGGTTGTCACTACTTTGGGCGTCTGCCGAACTGCTCGATTCTGCTGCTCCCTGCTCGGCTCGCTGTTCTATAGCTGAATCGCCCGAAGTCGTATCACCCGCGCCAGTTTCTGCAGTTGTGTCCTGCTCTAGTTGTCGGTTGCCCTCGGGACTCAATATATCAATTTCATCTGCTGATTGGGAATTCTGAGTAGATGCAATGTCATCATCAAATTCCCCCAGAGTGTCCTCGAGGGTTTGATCTAAATCTTCAACTGACGCACCTTCCGCACTCGAACTGCTAGAATCACCGGAGCTGCTAGGGCTGCTAGGGCTGCTAGGGCTGCTAGGGCTGCTAGGGCTGCTAGGGCTGCTAGGACTGCTAGGACTGCTAGGACTGCTAGGACTGCTAGGACTCCCGCTCGGAGATGGCATGCTACTGCTCGGTGGCGAGGGTAACTGACAGCCAGCGACTACGATAACAGAAGCAATGACTGACCATCGAGTGAGTAAATTCTTAATTTTGTAGAAGTCATACATGATTATTTTCAACTATGTTGGAGTATCTTCGGCGTCACTCTCTTTGCTGTCAGTGATCTCATTAGGGGGCAATGTGAAGTTTACAATATATTCGACTGTTTGCGGTTCGCCCTCCACTATCACGGGACGGAAGCGCTTGCCGCGAAAGTGTCTACGCAGATGATTCTTGTCTTTATTCGACAGTGCTATCTGATTATTTACACTTTCGAATTGGGAGGCGACGCCGGTACGCGATACGGTCATCTTAATTTTTATTGAGTCTCCATTTTCTGGAATTTTCTGGTTTTCAGTAGAGCTAAGTTCAATTATCGCAGGTACTCCAAACAATTCTTTCTCCAAGGCCAAACCATTCTCCTCAGAAAGCAAAAGTTCACTGGCTGTAGCATAGGACTTAATTGCAGAAGAGCGCTGGTTAAACATCAGGAACCAGTCACCCAATTGAGCTATCTGCTCGGCTTGATCTCTTACCCTGATGTCTGGATCAGAGGCGACTACCCTCACAGCACTCTTAAGAGCATCTCTACCTTTCTGAAAGTGTCGATGTGATGTTCCTGGTGTTGACGTTTGACTAACCGAACTAGAGGTTGAAAATGTAACGCCGGTCTCTCGCGGTTCTCCATGGCGCGTAAGATGCTCCGCAACCATGAAGTGGAATCGACTAATTTGATTGAATTGGTCTATCATCTGCTCAGTGGTTTCCGGTGTTGCCTGTTCCAACACCGCGAAGAGTCGATCTGCAAGCGTCTCGGATGCAATCAAATGGGGGAAGCCCTCAGTCGGCGATCTTTCCATGTATGATTTTATGTGCCATGAGAGCAGCTTTTGAATTACCGGGGCCATACGAGCATCCAGTTCTCCATAGCTCTGCGAGTTTATTTGGTAAACACTGTCAATCGCATCAAACGCTTTTTTTCTCTCACCGAGAGCCAATTCTAGGTCGGAAACTGCCATTAAGTAAGGAGTTTGAGAGACTGCATTGAGACCAAAATTTATTCTCTCAGTCTGCAGACCTCTCTGATAGGCCGCCAGCGCTTGGGGATATTCATTTCTTTTTTCATGGATTTGTCCCAGACCCATGTAGAGTTCACCTAACTCAGAAGCATAAGCACTGTGTTCGGCTTCAATGTCGTCGATGGCATTTAGGTGCTGCAGTAGACGACCAGACTCATCGATTAGCGTGGCCTGCCCATAGCTGGTAACGTTGAAAAGTGCTAATGCTAAAAAAAGCGCGATGGCTTTAGGTGTGTCACTTTTACGGATTGGTCTGGAGTAGTTTGTCATCAGTTAGTTCATCCTCTCTGCAACAATACCTAGCGCCACTGGGGTCTGCTCATCGGTTTTGCACCATATGTATTGTTACATACTACCCAAAGGGTAGATTTGGCTCAACAAATGATCGTTTGATTGACTTTGCTGGTATGAATGGATGATTGGACTAACTTCAGGTTAGCCAGTCAAGCATGAGCGTTTTAGGCGATGCATATTAATTTAAAAGACTCGTTACGAACGTTGGTAAATGGGTTAAGGGAAAATTTTCGCTACTCAATCGAGTAGATAAGGGCTGCAATGACATCGCCTATCTGTTGCAGGCTTTCGGAGCTGCATTTGTCCAATGTGTCACCGGTGGTATGCCAATAGTCAGGGAAAGGATAATGAATCAGATCGATAACCGGTATGCCAGCTTTTAGAAACGGAAGGTGATCATCAATGATATAGGCGCCATCGCGCGGCAAAAATGCCTTAGCTTCCAGTTTTTTCGCTATTTCCCAAACCTCATCCATCACTTCGTTAGCTTGATTTTTAGAGTAGAGTTCTCGTGGGATGCTAAGATTTTTGTCGCAGACCATATCTACAACAATGCCTTTTGAGGGTCTATAAAAACGATTTCGCGCTACAAAGGCTTCGGCACCCAGTGAGAAGGGATAGTCTTTGATGTTACCCATATCTTCGAGATCGAAGAATACCAAATCGACGGTGATTGGGGGTGGTTTTAGGGAGAAGAGCCGCCCAAGTTCCAAAAGAACGGCGACCCCAGATCCACCATCGTTGGCACCGGTGACCGGTATCGTGCGTTTATCCGACTGGGGGTCATGATCGGAGATGGGGCGTGTATCCCAGTGTGCGCCTAACATTATACGCTGGCGGGACGGCTTTTCCCTCGGACCGGAAAAGGTCGCCCAGATGTTATCGCCAGACAAGCCCATGGATGTGAAGCTCTGCACTGTGATACGAGTAGCGACTGGCTCAAGCAGACTTGTGATGAAGTTAACAGTAGCCTCCTTAGCGGAGGGATTCTCTTCGATACGGGGACCAAAGCTAATCTGTGTAGCGATATGATTGAGTGCTTTTTCGCCGCTAAATGACGCTTTATTGTGTTCATTAGCTTGAATTTCTAGGCATGCGGTAAAAACCGCCAAACTCGCCAGAAATGATCTCATAAACCTGCGTTACCCTCGGCCAATTTTAGAGAGTCATCTTCAATTTTAGGGACAGCAATGAGAGAAAATGCGTAAACGACGGCAATGATGGGGCAAAGTAAATTAAAGAACGCATAGGGCGCATAATAAAAAGTGCTGACGCCCAAAGTGGCTGACATATAGGCTCCGCAGGTATTCCAGGGAACAAGCGCAGACGTCAGTGTTCCCGAGTCCTCCAGTGTTCTCGATAGATTGATGGACTTTAGTCGCCGTTCCTTGTAAGGCTGCACGAACATTTGGCCGGGTATCACGATGGACAGATATTGGTCTGCAGCCAGTACGTTGGTCCCAATGCACGTCCCTATGGTTGCAGTAATCAAGCCTCCGGCAGATTTAACGCGGCTTAGCGCAGCTTCTACCAACCGAGCTAAGAGGCCGGTTCGTGTCATTGCACCACCGAAGGCCATGGCGTTCACCACCAAGCCAACAGTAGTGAGCATACTACTCATACCACCTTTCGATAGCAGCGCGTCCAGTGATTCGTTGCCGCTTACTGAGCTGTAACCCAAGAACATAGCACTAAACAAGCCTTTGAAAGCGGCCGCAGCAGAGGGTAAGTTCACATCTCCCGACAGGGTAATCACTGCGTCCCATTGAAATATAGCGGCGAACAGACAACCGGCCAATGTGCCGCAGATGAGCGTGGAAAGTGCGGGTAGTTTTTTAACCGCCATGACCAGAAGCAAAATCATGGGTCCCAGCATAAGCGGATTGATTGTGAATGCCTCGTCCATGGCATTTTGCAGAGCGACAATATCAGTGATGACGACATTACTGCTGCTGCCTGAACCCATAAAAAAGAATAGGATTAAGGTGATAACCATAGCGGGTACCGTGGTCCACAACATATGCTGTATATGATCAAAAAGGTCATTGCCTGTGACGGCAGCTGCTAAATTCGTGGTTTCTGACAGTGGCGATAATTTATCGCCAAAATATGCGCCCGATATAATCGCGCCAGCGCTGATGCCAAGGGACAGATCCAGTGCAGCGGCGATGCCCATCAAGCCGATGCCCAGTGTGCCCGCCACGGTCCAAGAGCTGCCGATGCTAAATCCTAACAGCGCACAGACTGTGCAGGCGGTCAAGTAAAAGTAGTCAGGAGACATGAGGGCAACACCGTAGTAGATCATGGTGGGAACAGTACCCGAAAGTATCCAGCTGCCAATCAGCGAGCCCACCATGAGTAAGATCAGCAGTGCTTGCAGTGACATACTGATGGTTTCTATCATGCCTTGTTCTATGTCTTTCCAACTGTGGCCGTTCTTTATTCCGATCATTGCGGCAATAGCGGCGGCAAAGATAAGTGCTACCTGATTGGGGCCAAAAGAGTCCAACCCAAACACATACACTGTGCAGGCCAACATGCTGATCAACGAAACAACGGGTATCAAAGCGTCTATCAAACTGGGTTTTTTTATTTCATGGGTAGCAGTGGTCATATTTTTTCTATTGTTTTGGTTAGCGAGTGTCCTGTGGTGTAGCGATTATTATATTGCCTGATTTTTCTTGCGTGATAACACAATGTGACTCAGAGTTTTTTCCACACCGTCTAGCGTCGCAATTGAATCAATCACTCTGTCCAGCGCTTCGGTGGTTGACTCGGTTACCATGGCCATCAAATCATATTGACCGCTAATAGTACAGAGCATCTCAAGCTGACTCTGACGTTGAATTTTTTTCACGATATCTGGGGTTTTTTGGGATATTGCTGAGATCATTACATAGGCGCTAACACGCTGCTGTTGATAATCAGGATTTATCTTTACCGTATAACCTTGAATCACACCCATCCGCTCTAGTCTCTCCATTGACTGTTGAACTGTTGCCCGACTGAGGCCTAACAATTTTGCCAATTCTGAGATTGAACGACGGCTGTTTTCTTGCAGTAGCTGAATAAGTTTTTGTTGATGTTTCATCTCAATTTGCCGATTTACTGTATATTTTGATAAGTATTTTTAATCATTTTGTATAGTTTATCAATACAAAATGACATCAAATCATTTTACACTACGCTCAAATAAGCTTACACGGCAGGGTGACACATGACACTAGCAATGATTTCCTCAGATCTTGAATCAACACAAGTAAGGCGAGCGGAGCTTGAGAGACTTATTCGTGATCAGGTAGCAAATTATGCGCCTCTAACGCGGAGCTACGTGGATCCGATGTTGGTGATTTCAGAAAGAAAGTTACGTGATAATGCGCGTCGTTTTATGGCTGCTTTGCCCCGCGTTCGCCCACATTTTGCAGTTAAAGCAAATCCAGATCCCAGAGTTCTGGCTATTTTTAAGCAGGAAGGTACTTGTTTCGAAGTTGCTTCTATTGCTGAGTTAGATGCGATGCGTGATCTTGGTGTTGAGATGGACACAGTGTTCTATTCAAATCCGATAAAATCACCAGCTTCGGTTAAGCACGCAGCAGGTCTTGGCGTGCAGTGGTATGTTGTGGATTCTCCTGAGGAAGTTGTTAAAATAGGCAAAATAAAACAAGATGCGAAACTTTACCTGCGCATAGATGTGAGTAATGAGGGCTCTGTCTGGCCACTATCAGGAAAGTTTGGTGCCAGTAAGTGTGGCGCTGATGCGGTCATTGAGCAGGCAGCGGCACTGGGTATGGCAATTACTGGAATAACCTTTCATGTCGGCAGTCAGTGTATTAACACCAATAATTGGGTAGAGGGGATTCGTTCCGCTAGAAAAGCATTCTCCGCCCTTGAGGCTAAGGGCTGGACACCAGAGTTATTGAATATAGGCGGTGGTTATCCGGTGGAATTTTCGGAATCGGATCCCAGTATCGAAGCGATTGGCCGTGTAATCAGCGAAGAACTGAAAACAATTCCTTCATCCATACAAATTATGGGAGAACCTGGTCGTTTTTTAGTGGGGTCTGCTGGATGTTTGTTGACGCAGGTCATAGGTATAGCGACTCGAGATGAGAAGCGTTGGTTATTTTTGGACACGGGATTCTATGGGGGATTGATGGAAGTGGCGGATAAATTTCCCTGCACTATTGTCAGTCAACGTACCGGAGAGGCGGCCACCTGGGCCCTCGCTGGTCCCACTTGCGATTCTATTGATGTGTTGGGCGATCACAGTTTACCCTCCAACATGAAAATAGAAGATGTACTTTTTATGCCCAATTCGGGCGCCTATAGCACCACTTGCGCCTGTGATTTTAACGGTTTTCCCGTAGCCGAAGTTGTCATGGTTGACTAGCTATTTAGCGGCTTTTTGTTACTATTTATTGTAGACAAGTCAGTGTTGGGTGTAGGTGAGTGGTTGAGCGACTGGTGGGTATATACAATGCAGAGGGCTCCCTCAGCGGTGAGGTCGCTTACTTTTTAGGTAAACTTGCTGGTACCCGTCATTGTGCTCTATGCGATATTACTCACGGCATCATTCGCGAAAAGAGCACTTTTATAGAGGCCAAATCGAATCTGGCTATTCCTTTTGAAACCCTGCATCTGGATGAACTCGATGAGACTATGAGTGAGTTTGCTGAGGACGCGGCTTGTATCTTAGCCTTGTCAAACGGGGCGGCCACACTTTTTATAACCAATGACCAATTGATATCATGTAATGGCAGCGTGGATGCACTGCTGCAGTTGATTCGTTCTCGTCTGGGTACCAAGAGTGATTAAGTTGGACGTTAGTAGGATAACTTTCACCAATAATGGAGTATTTAAATGGGTTTAGTGAAAAAGATTTTGGTTGTGGTTTTCAGTTTATTTTTGGCCACAGTGGCAACCCTGTATGTGTGGTTTTGGGCGAGCCCGGTGGGAGTAAACAACTATATCAATAAAGTATCCCTACAGATTTTACTGGACTCTCCCGAGTTGCTGACCTCTCTTGGGATTATTGATAACTCGGTTTTGGATTTTCACAGTGATAAGTTGGATCGTTACGACAAGGCTTCAGATGAAGCTATGCTGGACTTGTTGTACAAAAGCCGCGAGGGTCTAAACGCTTATGGACCCGAGGGGCTAGATGGGCAGGAGCTACTGAGTTGGAAAATTGTCGCTTGGTTTTTCGATGACTTAATTCGTCAGAGCGAATTCGATTACGGCAGTTACAGGGTGAATCAGATTTCTGGGGTGATGGTTAATATGCCGCAATTTCTCACTGATCGCCACCAAATTGTGGATCAACGCAGCGCGCAGAGATATTTGTCTCGACTCACGGAGTTCGCACGGGTGATTGAAGAGGTTCGCATTAGAGTACTTGATGATCGGGATAACGGAACAGTTCCGCCAGACTTTATTATCCGCGGAGCGCTTAACGGTATGCGCCAGTTTGTCGATGGTGGCGCAAGCACAAATCCATTGGTGACAACACTGCAAGACAGGTTAGAAAAAGTAGCAAGTATCGATGAAAAACGAGCGTTGGAAATCACTCAGCAGGCTTCCGAGTTGGTCGATGAAAAGGTATTACCTCAATATGCTGAAATGATTGCAGTGTTTGAACAATTGCTTGAGGAAAGTGATCATTCTGCGGGCATTTGGCGTTTGCCTCAGGGCGATGACATCTATAAATCTGCTTTGCGCTCGAATAATTCAACGACACTGTCCGCCGATGAAATTCATCAGCTCGGGTTGCAAGAAGTCGCTCGTATCGCAGTAGAGATGGACAAGATTGTAGTGGATCAAGGGCTGATAGATGGTCCTCTGGTGGACAGAATTCGTCGTTTGATGACCTTACCTGAGCACAATTGGCCGAACACCGATGAGGGAAGAAAACAACAAATCGCTTATCTAAATCAAGTTAATGACGAGATTATGGGCGTGGTAGAGGATTATTTCATTACCATACCACCTCAGCCTCTGGAGATCCTACGAGTGCCAGAATACTCCCAGGACTCCGCGCCTGGTGGCTATTATCAACCACCAGCTCTTGACGGCTCTACGGCGGGACGTTTTTATATCAATCAAAAAGACACCAGAGATAATCCGCGTTGGACCCTGCCCACGCTGATGTACCACGAAGGTGCTCCAGGCCACCATTTTCAGCTCTCGGCAGCACAGTTAATAGAAAATGTACCCCTTTTGCGCAAGGTAAGTCCTTTTACTGCCTATGCGGAGGGCTGGGCACTTTATGCCGAGCAGATTGCCAAGACCGATATGGGAATGTATGACAATGATCCGCTGGGTGATTTAGGTAGGCTGCAAGCGGAAATGTTCAGAGCGGTGAGGCTGGTTGTGGATACGGGAATGCATGCCAAGCGTTGGTCGAGAGAGAAGGCGATTGACTATATGTTGTCGAAAACCGGCATGACGGAAGCTGAGGTGACTCGCGAGATCGAGCGCTACGTGGTTTGGCCGGGGCAAGCCACCGCTTATAAAGTGGGACAATTGTATATACTGCGGTTGCGAGCGATGGCGGAGCAGCAACTGGGTGAAAAATTCGATTTGCGAGAATTTCATGAAATGATTTTGCTCAATGGAGCGATGCCACTGGAGATCTTGGAGGAGTCAGTTATTGATTGGATAACTCATTTACCTGAGATCACAGATCAACACTGAGGAGTAGTGTTTCTGTTATTCGCTTAAGTGCGAGCCACTATGATATTTTTGATTTCTTTTGAAGCGCGATTTTATAAGGCAGGTGAGTCTTTTCCGTGGGGACTTGATTTATAGTATTATATGCATGTTTAGACTGGGATTATTGTTATGAAAAGTTTTGTTAAATTTCTATTTTGCGTTATTTCATTTGGTGTCAGTGGTATCGCGTTATCAGACGAGATAAGACTCATTGAGCAATTGAATACAGAGGAAATCGAAAGCATGGGATTAGGCAAATTGTCTGATGACGAGCTACGCCGGTTGTCTGACTGGATTTACAAAGTAGAGTCCCTGAAAAAGCCGGCGGTTGCAGAGGCAAGCCCCAAGCCTATAGAAGCCCCAAAAGACGATTTTGTTCCACTAAATAGAGATGTTGTTATTAAAACCACGATTGACGGACAGTTTTCTGGATGGTCTGGAAAAACCACCTTTAAGCTCAGCAATGGGCAGGTTTGGCAGCAGCGATTGAGTGGTCGCTGGCGGTTTGAAGCAGAATCTCCGTCTGTGGAGATAAAAAAGAATATTTTTGGTTATTATGTTATGCGTGTTGCAGACAAAAAAACGGTTGGAGTCTCGCGCGTAAAATAATATCGTCACTAATTAGGTTTAATAAGCCATCGTTTTAAGGAATTACACAATGAATGACTCCTCAGGAGTAGAACAAAACGCAACACCGGCAATGCCGGCAAATGGTAAAATGTACCTCTACGATGCGCCAGAGTATCTCAATCGAAAGGTACACCATCAGCTCGGATGGACAATGCCATCGGAACCCTATGGCTTCGCTCGGGAGGTAGTGTCGATTCCTCTGGTATTGTCAGAAATAGCCTCGGCGCAAAAGCACTATCCGATTGTTTTTTCAGGTATCGACAAGGGCCAACCCATGGCAATTTTTTCGTTAGGTAAAGGCACTAATTTATACATCGACAAAGAGGGGAATTGGGAGCGAGATTGTTACATTCCCGCTTATCTGCGCCGATATCCGTTTGCCACGGTTGAAGGTGAAAATGATCAAGTGGCGGTTGTTGTGGACCGAGCTTCTAACGGTATTGTAGAGGATGCAGAGTTTCCATTTTTTATTAATGAAACGGTTTCGGATTCGCTTCAATCTATGATTGATTTGTCGGTGAAATATGAGTCAGATCGCAAGCTCACTGAGGTGTTTATGGATACTCTGCGGTCCTTGGATCTGTTGACAGAACAGCATCTCGCACAACCGATTAACGGTGAGAGAGTCCCTGTGGCAAACTTTGTATCCATCGATACTGAGAGGGTTGAAAATCTAGCGGCATCTGATCTGGAAAGGCTAAATAAGAATGGTTTTCTTCCGCTCATATTTGCTCAGCTTTTTTCCCAAGAACACTGGGGTAAAATTATGGCTCGTACTGCGTCTCTCAGTACTGAATAAACTAGGCTGAAAATTCATTTGGAGTATAAAAGATGTCTGCACTTCAGGATGGTTTCAGTCGTGCCTTACAGTCTTTTCAGTCGGGTCAATACTCGGACGCCGCTGCACAAATCGATGACCTACTCCTGACTGCTGCCAAAAATCCTGATGTCTTGCACTTAGCGGCATTAAATGCGAAAGCTCAATTTAAGTATATTGAGGCAGAGGCGTATTTTAGGGCAAGTCTCAACATCGCCCAAAATCAGCCAATAGTTTTGTCAAATTTAGCGAACTTGTTGCGGTCAATGGGTGATTTTTCTCACGCTGATGAAAACTATCGCGCTGCACTTAAGCTTATGCCCACGTTGAGAGATGCATGGCTAAACAGAGGGCTTTTGGCTAAACAGTTGTTGGACTGGCAACAAGCAAGGCGCTGTCTCTTGGAGGCGGTGGGGCTTAAACCCGATCCCAGCATATCGGTTGTTCTATTCGAGATATATTTGATTACCGGTGATTTGGGTGAGCTGACTGCACAAAGTTTATTGTTTCAGAAAACGTATCCTCAGTACGGAGATGGTTATATTTATCAATCTCGCGCATTGAGTCGTCAAGGTAATGACCTTGAGGCTCTAGAGGTACTTCAAAATGCCCTCAATAAAGTAACAAATCGCGCTCAACTAGAGTATGAGCTGGGTTTATTTCATGTGGAGAGAGCTGATACGACCGTTGCAGAAACCCACTTCATTACTGCATTGGACATAGTCCCGGAATTTATAGATGCGCATCGAGCACTGAATGACCTATATTTTCAGTCGAGTAACCAGAATTTTCTTAAGTCTTATTCAACTGCGTTGCAGCAGGTACCAAATTCAGAATTACTTTTTCATAATTTGGCGGCAAGCCAGTCGAACAGCGGTGATATCGATAAAGGTATCGAGACACTAAAGCAGGGTTTAAAACGGGTTGGTAAAACTGCATTTTTGCAACATGGATTAGGCGCGCTATTGGTCAGGCAGAATCGACTGGAGGAAGCAATACCACTTTTTGATCAAGCATTGACGTTGAATATGACAAATCTACGTTTCTTGCTTGATCGAGTGAATTTGGCAATTAAAATGGCCGACTACAAAGTCTGTCAGAGGTGGCTCGATCATGCCTTATTACTTGATCCTTTTAATCAGGAAACTTGGGCATACCAGGGGTTGGTCTGGCGAATAATGAAAGATGATCGCTACGATTGGCTTTACAATTACGATTCATTTTTAAAAGTCTACACGCTACCGACACCAGATGGTTATGATAACTCTCCTCAATTTCTAACACAGCTGAACGATTATTTGTCCACCTTACATGTGGCGACTAACCAGCCATTGGATCAAAGTGTCGTCGATGGCACTCAGACTATGGGGGTGTTACTCGATGATCCTCACCCATTAGTTCAGGACTTTAAAGGTGCTTTGGTTGAATGCACCGATAACTATTTGGCGGGATTGAGCTATCAGCGAGAGCATCCGTTTTTATCGCGCTTATCGGATGATTATGCCTTCTCAGGCAGCTGGTCTGTCAGGTTAAAAGACTCAGGTCATCACAGCAATCATGTGCACCCTTTTGGATGGCTCTCTTGCTGTTCATACGTCTCGGTCAATGACCTGTCCGAAAAAAGAGACGGGTGGATAAAATTTGGCGAGACCTCACTAGGACTGGGGTCAATAGAAACTGTCGACCGCGCCATACAACCGGAAGATGGCAAATGCGTGTTTTTTCCCAGCTACTTTTGGCATGGAACCTATCCACTTACCTCAAAGCACTTTCGAACAACTATACCCTGTGATATCGCGCCAGCAGCAGTCCTTGCTAGCTGACCACTTGGTTACATTGGTAAAGCTGGGTTAGATGGTCTGCTTCGCTTAATATCTCTGGCTTTCTCTTGCGATGCATCTCGAATTTCGAGTCGTTGTTGTTTTGTGTAACAGGTCTTTTGTTTAATCAGCTTTCCCGCGACTTTTTCGTAAGTGCAAACAGTGCCGCCACGATAGGTGTCTTCTGACTTGCCTGACCCATCATTCACCAGCTCGACAGGTTCATTACCATTAGTCGCAGTTGTGCTTGTGGTCGACGAACATCCTGTGAGCACAAACAATATTACAAGTGCCGATATATAACTCTTTTTAAGACCTATCATTATTTTTCCTTGAGTAAACATTAATTGTTGATAATACGCTAATTCTTACAGTACGGATCCCTGATTAATGTCACAGGCAAAGATACTTTAGTTGACTGTGATAGTTTTGCCATCGACCGCACGAAGAAGTGTAGAGTGGTTGCCGCACTTGCCATACACTCGCAGTACTCACAACATTACGTAAAGTATAAAACTTCAAACAGGATTTGTCCCACTCGAGATCTAAAAAACGTAGAGTGTCCGAGATAGTTTGTTGGGACTGGTTAATTAGATCTTCGTAGTCGACTTGGTGAATTGAGTTCGGGAACAGGTCGCGCCAATGAGCGACTAAACGATCAACTTGATTAGAATAGAACATAATATCATCTAAGTCACAGGAGTATTTCATATCGCTGCCAAAGCGATGAGAATAAATTGATAGGCAATTGTCAATTGGGTTGCGTTTTGTAATCACGAGTTTTGCTGATGGAAATATGCTTTTTATGAATCCAAAATACAAAATATTGTCAGGACGTTTGTCAGTGACCAGTTCCGTGCCCGAATTTAAAGATGTCAGCAACTTCAAATATTGTTCACCGATATCTTTTAAGATGGCAGTTGAGTGGGGGGAAGAAAGATGAGTGAGTTGCCTGAATTTTCTTGGGAAAAAGTCTAATTCGCCCGCAGCACATATCTTCGGATGGGAAGCCAGTATCTGTTCAAGTAAAGTTGAACCAGATCGAAACATACCACCGATAAAAATAGGCGACTCCTCATGGCATGGCGTCATTCGCTCAAAATGGACATTCGAATAGGTCGAAATAATATTGTCGATGTGATCTTTAAATATTGAATGGTCGAATCGCCCAAGCATAGAACCATTTAATTTATTCGCTGCCTCCCATGCATCGAATGCAGCTGGATAGTGTTTATTTTGGTCGTAAAGTTTACCCAGACTGTACAGGCAGTCGATACGATCGTCATCGCCTAAGGTTGTACTCTGAAGAAGGTTTTGTAATTGATCGATAATGGATTGAGACTCATTGAGAGTAGCGGCCATGCCAAGTCGGGCGAGCGCTTTCGCATGATGTGGTTCTAGTGAACGTATTTTCCTAAAATATCTGTTTGCACTATCCCTGTTTCCGCGGTCCTCATGTAAATTTGCTAAGTTATACAGGGCGTCTATATAGTCTGGTCTTAGTTTGAGGGCCAATTTTAAGTGCATTTCAGCATTGTCTGGTTGCAAGAGCCAAGTGGAATAGATGTTGGCTAGGTTGAGATGTGCCTCCTCGGCTCCTTGAAGATTGTGCGCAATTGATTTTTTGTAATAAATAATGGCTTTGTCATAGCTTGCTGCCCGCGTTAGGAACCAAGCGTAGTTAAAATATAAGTCAGGGTGATTGAATTTGTGTAGAAGAGGTTCAAACACTCTTGGGGACTGATCTGCTTGACCATTATCGACATAGCTTTGAGCAAGAGATATAGAGTATTGAAGATTTTCTGGTACAAGATCAATCAGTCGCAGAAGGGTCTGTTGCACTAGCTCTGTTCTATTAAGTTGGTAGCTCAACCGAAGGTTTATCTCTAGGATTGATCTATTATTTGGTTCTAGTTGCAGCGCTTGCCCCGCAAGTACCAAGGCACTTTCTTTCTGTCCACGTTGTGCAGACTTTTGAGCTTGTTTGATAAGTTCAGCGACAGAAATTTTCAAATTAATAGAGTGTTATTTGTACCGAGACTCAATTGTAACTGATAGACACTATATTTTTGATAAAAAGTGTACAAAAAAAACAGCGAGCCGAGGCTCGCTGTTTTAGTTTTATACTTGCGACTTAGAAACGGAAGGTCACGTCAGCATAAACATAACGTCCTAGAACGTCGTAGTTACCATAGGTGTTGGCATTTGTGGCATTCAATCCACCGCCCACCATAGGTGGCTCTTTGTCTAGAATGTTGTTGGCGCCTGCACTGAGCTCAATCATTTCAGAGACAGTGTAGGAACCGTTCAGGTCGAGGTAGCTAACTGCATCAAGAGATCCGTCGGACGCTAAAACGTCAGCCGTTCCCTCGTAGTCAACCTTGCCGTAATAACGCCACTTCGCACCAACAGCCCAATCATCTTTCGAATAGGTAGCAGACATTGTGTGTCTCCAATCCATGTTGGGGTAAGTACACTGTGCATCATTAGCAATGCCGTTACAGTCATAACGTGTAGATTCATCACCTGGGAGTGTCAAAGTTTCTCTCTCAAGTGACTTAGACCCGGTTAGTTTTACACTCAGTGAACCATCAGCGATATCCATATCATAGGCTGCTGCCAAGTCAACACCGCTAAAGTTTACTTCGCCTAAGTTAGTTGACGTGCTCGTAATGTAACCAGAAGTACCTAGCCACAGTGTGCCAGAATTACCACGGTTGATCAGATCACAAAGCGCCTGGTTGTTGTTTTCAGCACACTGCTTGAGTGATGTCGCTGCACCAACACTACCAATGGCGTCTTCCAGTTGAATACTCCACCAGTCCAAAGACACAGTGAGGTTATCGATAGGATCAGCAACAATACCGAAAGAGTAGGTATCAGCTTTCTCTGGCTCTAGCTCTGTATTACCACCGTAGAGTGCGTTGTACTGGCTAGCTGGGCTAGCAACAATATTTCCGTACTGCGCAGCAGTAACACCGGTCAATGCACACTGTGCCGCCGTGTACGTCGGAGTATCTCCGGCACATGGGTCAGATCCAGCCCAGAGACCTTGGTTCTGCGGTGCAAACATAGTAGCGATGTTAGGTGACCGAATAGTGGTGTTCACGCTGGCTCGCAATCGCAACTGATCGATAGGAGAGAATGAAGCACCAATCTTATAAGTGTTGTGATTACCCGAGGTGCTGTAGTCTGAAGAACGGAAGCCTAGTTCTGCATCCAAGTTATCAAGTACAGGGATCGCCGCTTCGAAGAACACATCAGTAACGGAGTAGCTACCCTCGATGCTGGCAGTCGGACCACCTTGGCCGAGTAATTGGCCGTCTTCAAAAACGGTGTCGGCATCACGATCATAACTCATGTTGCGACGCTCAATACCCATAGCCACAGACACATTAGAGTCAGTTGTGGGTAAGCTGAACCCAGTGTCTCTTGAGACCTGAGCATTGAATACTTCTGTTGAAACGTCAGCACGCAGCATAGCCACACCCGTCAGTCCGGAAGCCTGCTCTGGTGTAACACCCTGGTACGTAAACACGCTGTAGGTGTTGTTCTCTAGAGCTGACTTAATGTTTGGAGCGAAGAAATCATTGATGTAGGTGATACTCGAATCTACATAATTTTTCTGATAGTTGACATCATAACTCCAGTCACCCATCTCGCCTTCGGCACCAACCACTACACGGTAAGACGTGTTAGTAATCACAGAGGCTCGAGGTCCGCCTTCAACGTTTCGCTTACCGATGTAAACTGCAAAATCATCACCTGATCCAAGACCCCAAGTATCAGTCAGTTGCTGACGTTGAGTATCGTTGAGAAGATCAGAATCGTACGGAAGCCTGTACTCTTCAGCAAAGAACGTTCCCGACTCAGCAATCTGTGCTTTTGACTTGTAGTTCGTCGCCATCACTTCGCTGTAAAGTCTAACAGAATCATTCAGTTGAAGTTCCATCATGTTGCCTAGGCTCCACTTCTCGTCAGGTCGCATGAAGTGATTAATAGGTGCGTAGTTGTAGATGTTACCGCTCGAAGGAACAAAGCTAGAGTCAGATCCCAACGTCCAATATTCATAAGTTCCCCAGTCAAGAGTCCCAGCATCATTCAATTGTGAGATATAGAAGTTAGGAACAATCGCATTACCAGAACCACCACAAGAAGTACCTGTGCTGTTGAGGGCACATGACGAGTAATCTCGTGCACCCTGACGTAGCTCAGAACCTTTGCGCCAGGTTACGTAAGATGTAGAGTGACCTTTGTCATCAGCGAAGCTATTACCTATTACTAAATCAATAGTATCAGCGTTTCCGTCAACACCATCGGTGCCTTTGGGGTAATCAAAACCGCGGTCATCCATCAACCCTGCAACGTAGCTGTTACTGTTGTCGTGCATAAAACCTGAAGTACCCATGCTAAGTTCGACGCCTTCGAAATTCTCACGCAGTACAAAGTTTACAACTCCGGCTACCGCATCGGCACCGTATACAGTGGATGCACCGCCAGTCAGCACTTCAACACGATCGATCAATGCTGTTGGAATCTGGTTAACATCAGACGCTGCTGAGTTATATGCACCACCACCGCCCATACGACGACCGTTGATCATAACAAGTGTTCTGCTGGCACCCATACCGCGTAGGTCAAGCGTTGCGTTACCAGATGCGCCGTTAGAGACATACGAGTTATCCGCTGCGTCTAGTTGGGGAAGGTTGTTGAGGAAGTCCTCAATCTTACTGATTCCCGACGCTTTGATGTCAACCGAGGATGCAACAATTACGGGGCTCGAGCTCTCAAAACCTTCTCTTTTGATGAGACTTCCGGTTACGACGACTTCTTCAAGTGCTTCGTCTTGGGAATAAACGTTTCCAGCTGCCATAGTGCCAGCAAGTGCCGCCAATCCCATGGCACTCTTGACCGCCATAGTCATTTTGTTTCTGTTCATATATTTCTCCCGAGAAATATCGATAAGTGTATTTTTGGCGTAATAATTTCCACCAAAATTTGGTTAGCAAAGGTTGGTTTAGTCGCCGGTCAGCGAGGCTCAAGAACTCACCCAAATGACCAAAAGTAACAGACGAGTGTTTAGACTAAAACTTCCATGGGAGAATAGTACACATTATTGTGAAGAATTGAAGTATTTTTAGTGAAATTTCTATTAAAAATTTGATGATTTAAGTGGCTCTTGCCTCTCAATATGCCAATCCAGTGGTATGGGATCAGCTTAATCACTCGACGTGCCTGGGTTATTTTATTAAGTGGTCAGTTTCTCTTGTCGACAAGAGACACAATTTTCCAATCTAGAATCATTCCGAGAAAACCACTAATACGACTCTTTGTCATGGCGAGATAATATATCGACTGTTGATGCGCCTAAATTCTCTGGCATGGTTTCATAATCAATTTTTGAGCGACTGTACTTTATTGGATTTCCCGGCAGTTTGACTTTGACGCCCTGACTGTTGGTCATTTCGATGAGCATATCTCTGGCGACAATTTGCGGATTGTCAAATACCTGATCAATGTTGTTAATCGGACCACAGGGAATATTGTTTTCCTCGAGGCATGTCAGCCAGTGTTCGCTTGTCTCGTTTTTTAAACAGTCCGAAATTTTGTTGCACAGTACTGAGCGATTGTTCACTCGTGCTGAGTTTGTGGCATAGTTTTCGCTGTTAGCTAGCTCTGGTTGGCCTAAAACCTGACAAAATTGGGCGAACTGTTGGTCATTGCCGATGGTGATGATGATGTGGCTGTCAGCGGTTGGAAAGGCCTGATACGGTACTATATTGGGGTGTGCATTGCCAAGACGTTGCGGAATCATATCACCCACTAAATAATTGGTTGCTTGATTCGCCAATACAGCTGCCTGAACATCGAGTAGCGCTAGATCAATATGCTGACCAACCCCAGATTTCTGGCGTTCTAGTAAAGCACCCTGTATGGCATTGGCAGCATAGAGACCGGTAAATATATCAGTGACTGCGACACCCACTTTGACCGGGCCACCAGTTTGGCTGTCAGATTCATCAGGTTCGCCGGTGATACTCATTAACCCACCCATTCCCTGAATCAAAAAATCGTAGCCGGGTCGATGAGCATAAGGGCCGGTTTGACCAAAACCCGTTATGGAGCAATAAACTAATTTTGGGTTGACAGTTTTTAACGAATCGTAGTCCAACTCATATTTGGCCAGACCACCGACCTTGTAGTTTTCAATGAGAACGTCGCTGTCGCGGGCCAATTGACGGATAATCTTTTGACCCTCTGCGGTGGTTATATCGACGCAAACGGACTTCTTTCCCCGATTGGCGCAATAAAAGTAGGCGGCATCTTCCAATTCTTCGCCATTGGCATCTTTGGCATAGGGTGGTCCCCAGTGCCGCGTATCATCGCCGATCCCGGGGCGCTCAATTTTGATCACTTCGGCACCGAGATCAGCCAACAGCTGGCCGGCCCATGGGCCGGCCAAAACTCGACTCATATCCAGCACCCGAAACCCCTGCAGTGGTCCTGCCATTGTTGTCCCCGGCCAATTATAGTTTAACTAAACGCCTGAATACCTGTTTGTGCACGCCCAAGAATGAGGGCATGGACATCGGCCGTGCCTTCATAGGTGTTGACTACCTCAAGATTGACCATATGACGCATGATTGGATACTCGTCAGAGATCCCATTACCACCGTGCATATCTCGCGCTAAACGAGCGATTTCCAGTGCTTTGGTGCAGTTGTTTCTCTTTAATAGAGAAATTAACTCTGGTGCAAGGTTGCCTTGTTCTTTCATGCGTCCGGCTCTTAAAGACCCTTGCAGTCCGAGACTAATATCAGTTTGCATGTTCGCCAGCTTAAATTGAATAAGTTGGTTAGCCGCCAGGGGGCGATTGAATTGTTTTCTGTCCAAGGTGTATTGGCGCGCAGCATGCCAACAATCTTCTGCCGCGCCGAGAACACCCCAGCTGATGCCATAGCGCGCCGAATTAAGACAGCCAAAAGGCCCTTTGAGACCCTGAACGTTGGGTAGCAACTGTTCTTCCCCGACAAACACCTCATCCATAACGATTTCGCCGGTAATGGACGCTCTGAGTGCCAATTTACCCTCGATTTTTGGTGCACTGAGTCCTTTCATGCCTTTTTCGAGAATAAATCCGCGAATAATTCCATCGTCGGTTTTTGCCCACACTATGAATACATCGGCGATAGGGGAATTGCTGATCCACATCTTGCTACCTGAGATCAAATAACCGCCATCCACAGATCTTGCTCTCGTCCCCATACCACCGGGATCGGACCCAGCATCGGGCTCGGTGAGTCCAAAGCAGCCCACCCATTCTCCAGTGGCGAGTTTGGGAAGGTACCTTTGCTTTTGTTCTTCACTGCCGTAGGTGACGATGGGGTACATCACCAAGCTGGACTGAACGCTCATCATTGATCGATAACCAGAGTCGGCGCGCTCCACTTCCCGAGCGATAAGACCGTAGCTCACATAGCTGACCCCGGGGCATCCATAACCGTCGATAAAGGCACCGAGAAGACCCAGCTCACCCATCTCATTAAAGATATCTCGATCGGTGTATTCATCGCGAAAAGCCTGTTTTACTCGAGGTTGCAATTTTTCCGCAGCGAAGTCGGCCGCCGTATGTCTTATCAGACGCTCCTCTTCATTTAATTGATCATCTAAATCAAAGGGATCCTGCCAATTAAATTTGCCCCAGTCACCTGCCATGTTGTGATCCTATTTTTACGTTTCAGTTATTGTAGCCTCTTCCCAGGCCAGTCTAAAGTTCATTGTGTGTCCGTGATGCTAAATACCGTAGTGCTCGGCAGTCTGGTCCAAGGATTTGGTGGCGCGGGCAATTAACTCATCGATTTCTTCATGTGTGCTGACAAATGGCGGCGATATGATCATTGAATCTCCCACTGCGCGCATAATCAGACCGTTGCTGACACAGAACTCTCTACAGATTCCTCCAGACTTCTGCTCTGGTTCGAGCCGCTCGCGGGTTTCTTTGTTGCGAACTAATTCAATGGAGCCGAGCATTCCTACACCGCGCACATGACCGACGATTGGATGATCGGCGAACTCTGCCCAGCGTTTTTGCAGGTAGGGGCCGATGTCGTTGGCTACAAGATCGACGAATTTGTCTCTCTGCAGAATGTTTAGTGTTGCCAGTGCAGCTGCGCAAGCAATGGGATGCCCTGAGTAAGTAAAGCCGTGACCAAATTCACCACCACCGTCGGTAATCACATCGGCGACTTTATCGCTCACCATGACACCACCGAGGGGCTGGAAGCCATTGGTAACCGCTTTGGCAAATGTCAATAAATCTGGCTCCATGCCATAGGTTTCACAACCAAACATACTACCTGTGCGACCAAAACCACAGATCACCTCATCACTGACAAATAGAATATCTCTCTCTTTAAGAATACGTCGAATCTCAGGCCAATAGGTGTCTGGTGGAACAATCACACCGCCAGCACCCTGAATAGGCTCAGCGATAAAGGCCGCGACATTTTCTTCACCCAATTGATCGATGCGCTTTTCCAGTTCTCGGGCTGCATAGAGGCCGAATTCGTCGGCACTCATGTGGCCGCCATTATTGTACCAATTGGGGTCGGCGATGTGTTGCGCGTAGGGTAGTGTTTCAAACTGATTGTGAACAAATTCAAAACCACCAAGGCTGGCTGCGGCTATGGTGCTGCCATGGTAGGCATTGGTACGAGCAAGAATAATACGTTTGTTAGGTTGCTTCTTGATATCCCAATAGCGACGAATTAGTCGAATATTGGTGTCGTTAGCCTCGGATCCTGAGTTGGTAAAAAACACGTGGGTGAACTGTTCCGGGGTCATGCTAACTAAACGGTCAGCCAATTCAACGGCCGGTGTGTTGCTACACTGGAAAAAATTGTTGTAGTAAGGAAGCTTTTGGAACTGTTCTTGTACAGCCTGACCGATCTCGGGCTGACTGTAACCTAGGCTACAGCACCAGAGTCCAGACATCGCATCAAGCATTTGTTTGCCATCAGTGTCGTAAATATAAATGTGGTCGGCGCGCTCGATGATTCTACCGTGATTCTTTTGGTAGTCTTCAAAATCGGTGAATGGATGCAGATGCCTTTCGGCATCCAGTGCTTTCCACTGTGCAGTTGTTCTGACGTTGCCCATAGTCACTCTCGCTGTCGATGGTCGGTATGAATCGGTTAGCATTGACTGTTTCAACACAACCTCCCAGTAACATTGGAACACAGGGACAGTTGTTGGTCATTCACCCAAAGGGGTGGGGAATAACCTCGTTAGTCAATCAATGCCAGTTAATACCGGTTATATCAAGAGAGGTGCCAACAATTTTTTTGGTGGCTAGATTATCAATACTATGGCTGCCGAAAACACTGTGACAATCACGCATTGCGCTAACTTTTGATTAATCGACCCACTGTGTTCAGGGTAATTAACTCCATCAGTAGTCCTTGGATTGCCATTTGTACCCTTTAGCCACCGCCGTGAGCGCATTGAGCACGACTCGCTCAGCTACCCAAAAAGGGTATGCATGGTAATGCTGAACCTAGGGCTCATTTCGGATACTATTGTCATGGTTAAGGTAATCCTCCAATAGAGATTTTCATTTATGTCGTTAGATATGCAGCTCGATGCTTTTTTAGACAAACATCCGGACATCGAAATATTTGAAGTGCTTTTGCATGACATCAATGGTGTGCAGCGAGGCAAGTGGCTGCCGGTGGATAAAATCCATAAGTTGTTTGAGGGTGGATTCAAGATGCCACTCAGCACCTGTTCTCTAGATTGCTGGGGCCGTGACCTAGAGTCTTTGGTTTCAGAGACTGGCGATAGAGACGGTATCTGCGTGCCAGATATCAGTACTATCTCTGTGGTGCCTTGGGCAACCAGACCTACCGCCCAAATTGTGGTTTCGATGACAGAGGAGGATACTGGCGCTCCCTATATGGGTGATGTTCGCGCTGTTTTAGTCAATATTGTCGATCGTTTTAAAGCATTGGGTTTGACGCCCGTGGTGGCCAGCGAAATGGAATTTCACCTGACTACCTTAGAGGAAGACAAATTTGGGCGTCCTAAGCACTCACAAACAGCACTGGATGGGAGTCCAGCCATAGGAGGTCAGACCTATGGTATCGATACAATGCGACAAACAGCCCCATTAATGGATGCGATTATAGACGCAGCTCAGCAGCAGAATTTACCTGTGGATACTTTGATAACGGAATTTGGTCCCTCTCAATTTGAAATTAATTTGTATCACCAAGACTGTGCAGTTCGGGCCTGTGATCAGGGGAGTATGCTTAAACGGGCCATTCGCAGTGTTGCCATGCAACAGGAAAAACGTGCTACTTTTATGGCCAAACCTTACGCTGACGAAGTGGGTAATGGCATGCATATTCACTTCAGTCTTGTCGATGAGCAAGGTAACAATGTATTTGATAATGGTACCGCCGAAGGCAGCGATCTGTTGCGCCATGCGGTGGCCGGATGTCTGCAGAATATGGCTGATAGCATGGCTATTTTTGCACCCAATATAAACTCTTATCGCCGACTGGTACCTGGTTGTTATGCGCCACTTGCGCCAAATTGGGGTTATGAGAATCGAACTACTGCTCTTCGAATTCCCGGCGGTGATCGTCGTGCCATGCGCATAGAGCACAGAGTAGCTGGAGCAGATGCCAATCCTTATCTCACGGTGGCGGCCATGCTGGCTGGTGCGCTATCGGGTATCGAGCGAAAGCTTCAAGCACCAGCTCCGGTGGTGGGGGATGCAGGTGATATAACACCGGTCTTGCCACATTTTTGGAACGATGCAATTAATACCTTTGAACAGTCAGATTTTATTGAGGAATACCTTGGTTCTGTACTTAAATCGAATTATGCAGAGTGTAAGCGGCAGGAGAAATATGAATTTGATCGTCGCGTCACGCTCCTTGAATACGATGCCTATCTGTAGAGAATAAACGCTTTATCTTTAGTTTTTTATATATTCTTTTTTATTATATAAAAACTGTTTATTATTCTTTTTAATGAATTACACTGCGCGCCGTAGAGAAATCGTCTTTTGATCCTATTGCCGCGATTTAAAACAAGGAGCTAAAACGGACGTTGCACTCCTAGGGTCTTATTTTATTAATTGATCCGTGGAGGAAAAATGAAATTTTACGTCAACGCGCGATATCTCATCGTGCCAATCATGTCCATTATCGCGATTCTTGGTATTTTGCTAGGAGATGTCTACGCCTGGGTAGGTGTAGTACTTTTTGGCCTAAATACGGTTATCGATACGCTCACCAAAGATATCCACTTGCCTGCGGATTTTGATCAGCAGGGCGAGTCCTATGGCATCAAAGCTTTTCAGTACGGGGTAATGTACTTTATGTTGCCAGTGTTTATCGTACTGCAAATTACTCTGGCGTACCGTATTTTTCAGTTCACTGCCGCGACACCGATTCAGGCAGAATTGTTTTATGGAGTTGCCTACCAGTCTGGTATCAGTGGTATCAACTTAATTGGTGCTGTGCTGTCAAGTGGCTTATGGGCGGGTCTGGGCATTATTTATGGCCATGAGCTATCGCACAATAGAAAAGAAGGGTTTTTGGTCTCACGTCTAATTATGGCTCTCAGTGGTGCTTCGCACTTTACCTATGCCCATGTCTATAATCATCACTTAGATTTGGGCCATGAGGATGATGCGGCCACAGCTCCGCGAGGTCGAAATATCTATGCTCATGCCTGGCTGTCCCACATGGGCCAGTCGAGGTTTTCCTTTAATCTGGAGCAAGGGCGACTCACTAAACAGGGTAAGTCAAGTCTCAATATCGACAATCGCTGGATTCTCGGATATCTCTACAGCTTGCCGTCTCTGGTTCTCTTCGTGTGGGCTGGGGGTGTTATTGGTCTTGCTGCTTTATTCACCGTTTGGGTTATTGCGAACTTTCTTCTCGAGGCACTTAATTTCATGGGTCATTACGGTCTTATTCGCACTGAGGGAGCCGTCGAACACCGTCACTCTTGGGACAATGATTCGGTCTTCACGAGTTGGTTCTTTATCGAAATTGGTCGACAGTGTGATCATCACGTTAGAGGAGAGACTTACTTCTGGGAGTTGGATGATGTCGAGGGGCCAAATTACGGAATTGGATATTTCTCACTGTTCGTTATCACCTTAATTCCAGCTTTGTTTAGGCGCTACGTGCAAAAACATCTGGATAATTGGGATGAAAAATACGCTACCGACGATGAACGATTAATAGCAGCCAAATTTTCATAGCGACGGGGACACAATAAGTTGACCAGGGCGAGCAACAGCGAGAACACTAATGTTTAAATTATTTAAATCTGCGCCAAAAACCTATCAGGTTAAGGTCGCAGGTAGTGAAACTGAGTTTTCAGTGGCCCGTGAATCATCTTTATTGAGCTCGGCCTTGTCGGCAAGTGTTAAATGGCCCTTCAAATGTAAAGTTGGCAGTTGCGGGAAATGCAAGTGCCAGCTATTGGAGGGCAAAATTAAGCCACAACTCGATTTTAGTTATGTCTTGGACGGCCCTGAAATTCAGCAGGGCTACATACTTGCCTGTCAGACCATGCTCAAGTCTGACATCTTGGTTAAGGTCGATCTAGACGATTAAATTACTACAGGAATTAGAAACATGAATACATTTAAAGCACTTATTTTAATGACCCTATGGACAGCGGTTGTAGGCATTGGACTCTATTTGTTAGAGGCCCATGAGAATTACCAAGATTTAGTCTGGGCCTCGGGTATTGGACTGACATTGTTAATTACACATATGGTTAATATGGTGATTTATTTTAAGGTTGCTGGAGATAAACCTTACAAGTGGTTTCAGTCAAAATCGGCATAAATGGAGCAGGTTCTGCCTGCACTTATAGGAATGGCTCACCTTAGAGCCGGGTAAATTTTATTCGTTCGTGCACCCTAGGTTGCTTAAAGCACGAACTATAACTTAAGGACAATTTAATATGAGAAGGACATTCCAAAAAACTAAATTATTCGTATCAGTCGCAGTTGCATTGGCAGTAGCCACTAGCACAAGTGCTGCCAGTGGCCCCAATATCAAACAAAAGGGTAGCTGGTTGGTGGGTTTAAAAGCCTTAACCTTGAGCCCTCAGGAGTCATCGGAGAGCTCTATTGGTGGTGAAGCAGTTGTTGGCTTGGATAGAGTGCCCGAGCTCGATATCCGTTATTTCTTCACCGACAGTATTGCCGTTGAGACGATTCTTGGATATACCGAACACAGTGTTTCTGCGGATAATACCGAGTTGGGCGATGTGGATCTTGGTTCAACCAAGGTGCTGCCACCGACGATAACCTTGCAGTACCACTTTAATCAGGGTAGCCGCTTACAGCCCTACTTTGGTGCAGGGCTGAATTACACTTTTTTTTATGATCACAATCCTGGTGATGCACTGGATATTGAGTACGACAATGGCTTTGGTGTGGCGTTTAATGTTGGTTTTGACTATGCCCTGGGTGAGAAAAATTATCTCAACTTGGATATCAAAAAGTACTGGCTGTCGACTAAGACAACTATTGACGCGGGTTTACCGGAGCCGGTTACAGCGTCTGTCGATTTGGACCCTATTGCCATAAGCATCGGTTATGGCTGGGTATTCTGATGAGGTCTGTTATTGTCTGCAAGAGAGTTAATGTTGGCAGGTAGCAGGTAGCAGGGATTATGTTAGCGTCTTAGAAGTAGAGACGCATCCCTGCGTCCAAGTATCTGTCCTTATTAGACTTTGGGTAGATTGCCCGCAGTGTCCTTGTCTTTGTTACGATCCTTGGCGAGTAGCTTTGGTCGAAAACATCTTCATC
>Ga0206127_1001174_pt1 | contig 29158 bp, 17 predicted proteins | sample Helgoland_Spring_6_FD_148646 | JGI IMG/M metagenome (GOLD analysis project Ga0206127, IMG submission 148646) | Pelagic subsurface seawater microbial communities from Kabeltonne, Helgoland, North Sea - Helgoland_Spring_Bloom_20160419_1 | ecosystem: Environmental > Aquatic > Marine > Epipelagic ...
CCAATGAAGCACTGGCAAAAATAATTGCTATCAAAGAGGAAGATAGAAATTTTGAAAATACGATGCAGGCTTATGATGGACTGTTTGCAAATTATGCAGCCATCGCTTCGCCTATCTATTTGATGGCCTATACGCATTCAGATTCAGCCATTAGAAGCCATGCCCAAGAAGCGAATACTTCACTGAGTCAATATGGTAATGAGATCAGTTTGAATGAGGATTTATACCAAGCCATTAAGTCTTATTCGAGCCATGCCGAGGAGGATCAGTTAAAAGGATATCAAAGGAAGTTCTTAACTGAAACCATCATTGAGTTTGAGCGAAATGGGTTTGCCTTGTCAAAAGCAAATCGAGATCAGTTAAAAATAATCAAAGATGAGTTGGCGGTGATCAGTGATCAATTTTCAGAAAATATTGCCGCTGAAGATGATTTTTTAGAAGTCGATCCAGCCGATATGGAAGGGTTACCCACTGATTATCAAGAAGCACACAAACAAGCGGACGGTACTTACAGAATAGACTTGTCTTATCCTTCTTATGGACCCTTTATGAAATACAGCAAGTCTGAAAGTGCGCGTAAAGCACTTTTTATGAAGTATCAAAACAGGGCAGCTCCTGAGAATCTTGAGGTACTACAAAGTTTGTTAGAAAAAAGAAGTGAAATGGCCAATTTACTTGGATACGATAGTTATTCCGCTTACCTCCTGGAAGATAGAATGGCTCAGGACCCAGCGACTGTTTGGGTATTTGAGGAAAACCTCAAGGAGGACTTACGGGTAAAAACACAGTTAGATGTTGCTGAATTACAAGCGGCAAAAGAATCAAATGGGGGGAATTCAGATCAAGTAAAGTCTTGGGAGCGAAGCTATTATTTCAATTTGCTTCTCAAAGAAAAGTATGAACTTGATGTCGAGGAGGTGAGACAATATTTTGCTTTGGATGATGTGATTAAGGGACTTTTTGATCTGACTAAAATGTTATTTGATCTTGAATATAAAGAAATCGCCCAACCTAGTGTTTGGCAGGAGGATGTGCGGATGTTTGAAGTGTATCAAGAAGGGAAGCTGAAAGGTATTTTCTATTTGGATTTACACCCCAGAGCCAATAAGTATAATCACGCGGCTTGTTTTGGCATCATCAATGGAAGGTCAACCCCAAAAGGGTATCAGATTCCCATGGCGAGTTTAGTTTGTAATTTCCCAGAGGCTACGAGCGAAAAACCAGCACTCATGCCACATGGGGAAGTCGAGACCTTTTTTCATGAATTTGGACATGTTTTGCACCAAATGTTGACCACCACAGAATTGTATGCACAGTCAGGCACCAATGTCGCACGTGATTTTGTTGAAGCCCCTTCGCAGATTTTTGAAAATTGGGCTTGGGACTATGATGTTTTGAAAAGCTTCAGTAGACATTATGAGACAGGGGAAGTACTACCCAAGCCCTTATTTGATAAAATGCTCGCAGCCAAAAAAGTAGGCTCAGGTATGAGTGCCACTGGACAAGTATTTTTGGGTACTTATGACTTAACACTTCATGATCAATTTGATCCCAATTCAGGAAAAACGACGACAGATGTCTTGCGGAGCGTTCAAAATGAGGTATTACCTTATCCTTACATTGAAGGCACCTATTTTCAAAGTGCCTTTGGTCATTTGGACGGTTACGGATCCAGTTACTATGGTTATTTATGGTCTCTGGTTTATGCTCAAGATATGTTTTCAGTTTTCACTGAAAATGGGATTTTAGATAAAACGACGGGATTACGTTACAGAGATATTATTTTGGCGAGAGGCAGCTCTGAAAAAGCCATAGACTTGGTCAAGGAATTTTTGGGTAGAGCACCCAACAATGAGGCGTTCTTGAAGGAGTTGGGATTAGAGGAAGATGAATAATCCCATCTTTAATAAAGGCAATAAAAACCCCGTTCTTGTAATACTACTTTTTTTTAGCTAAAATATTTCATAACTTATTTTTTAAATTGATAACTACAAAATCAGGTTCCCATGATCTACCTAAAAGAAGCCTATGTCTGACGATATTCATGGATATCTTTCATGTGTATAATTCTAGGGAATGGGTTTGACATATAAACTCCTAAAAGACATTATTATGAAAAATTTTTTACTTCTCACGCTCTTTTTTATTTTCTCAAATATTGCCTATGCCCAAATTGATGTGGCTCCTGATAGAGGGCGTGGAGAAGGCCCTTTTAATCAGCTCATTATTAGAGGGGCTACCCTGATCAATGGTAATGGAGCACCCCCTACAGGACCTGTAGATGTAACGGTTGAGGATAATAAAATTGTCAGTATTCAAAATGTGGGTTATCCAGGTCTTGATATCAAAGAGGACAGAAGACCAAAATTAAAAAAAGGAGGTAAAGAAATAGATGCGCAGGGCATGTATTTACTACCTGGATTCATCGAAATGCATGGTCATATTTCATCGCAGAGATCTGGAAAGGCAGAATATGTTTACAAGCTATGGATGGCCCATGGCATTACTACGATTCGTGACCCTTCATGCGGTCAGGGTTTAGATTGGGTATTGTCCGAAAAAGAGCGAAGTATAAAAAATAAGATTACGGCACCAAGAATATTAGCTTACACAAGTTTTGGCCAAGGGAAAAAAAATGGAATTAATAGTCCTCAAGAAGCCATAGACTGGGTGAGAAATAATGCAGCTAAAGGTGCTGATGGGATCAAGTTTTTTGGTTCAAGACCTGATATATTCAAAGCAGCGTTGCAGGAGAATAAAAAACTTGGGTTGAGATCGGCTTGCCACCATGCACAAATGGATGTTGCATTGATGAATGTACTGGAAACGGCTAGAAATGGTCTCACCACTATGGAGCATTGGTATGGGTTACCAGAGGCCCTTTTTGAAGACCGGACGGTACAGAATTATCCATTAGATTATAATTACATGAATGAGGGTGATCGATTTGAGGAGGCAGGAAAGCTGTGGAAGCAAGCCGCATTACCTCATTCACAAAAATGGAATGAAGTAATGGATGAGCTCCTGTCCTTAGATTTCACTATTGACGCTACTTTTGTGCCCTACAGTATTTTCAGAGATGTACAACGAGGAAGCAGTTTACCTTGGCATAAAGACTACACGCGACCCGCGCTGCTTGACTTTTTTCTACCGGCAAGGGATTCCCATGCGGCGGCTTATTATGATTGGGGAACGGAAAAAGAAACTCAATGGAAGGAAAATTACAGGCTTTGGATGGCATTTGTAAACGAATATAAAAATAGGGGAGGTCGGGTCACTGCCGGAGCAGATTCAGGCTATATGTATAATTTATATGGTTTTGGTTATATTCAAGAATTGGAGTTGTTGAGAGAAGCCGGATTTCATCCGATGGAGGTCATTCAGTCGGCTACTTTAAACGCAGCAGAGGCTATTGGAATGGATGAACAGATAGGTACGATCGAGGTAGGAAAATTGGCAGATATGATTTTAATGGATCAAAACCCATTAAAAAATCTCAAGTATTTATATGGAACCGGAGATATTAAGCTGAATGAGACTAATGAGGTAGTTCGTGTCGGAGGAGTTAATTATACCATTAAGGATGGAATTATATATGATGCGAGACAACTACTTGAGGATGTGAAGAAAATCGTGGATGAAGAAAAGGAAGCAACACCCGATTGGGAAAGCTTATTGATTCAATCTATTGATCGTTAAATGTGTCTTCTTGAATATTAAAGAGGCATCAGGTACTCAACAGCAGCCAGAGCCTGGCATACAGTTATTTTGAGAATCACTTAGCTGAGAGATTTTAATTTTAGGCTTTGAGACAGGGATGCCGCATTTTTCTGGATCCAGGCAATCGGTTGATTTTTTGGTGAGCAAAAAATGTTGGCCGTTAAATGACAATCCATATTTCCCAATGGTATCCTCTTGATATTCTACCTCGATGTTTAAGTTTTCTATTTCAAGCGCATTTTCGGCAAGGGAGATGATCTCTAATAAGTCTTGGGGGTGTAGTCTATGCACGTAGTCATCGGCTTTCCACAGCTGAAAATTGACGGTAGCTTCTTTTCTTACCTGACCACCACAATCAATAAAATGCTTGCTGACTTTTCCCACTTCTGTGACATGGAAGTGAGGAGGCACCGATGTGCCATTGGGTAATTTAAAATGAATTTCGTCAAGGGTCAAGAGAGATTCTTTTATTTCTGATAGCTTCATATGGGTCATCTGAATTTTTTATAATTTGTCTGCTAGAGTGACGTTTATAACTGAGTTGTTCTTTATTTGAAGTATCAAAATTAATCAAAAAACAGGTGAGCTTTTCAACCATTCTATTGAATATTTTTTGGTTTTATTTTGTAAAATAAGGAGTATTGAAAAAGTGAACGGTAAAATCTCTTAATTTTTTTTTCCTTTTAAATCAAGGAGATCCAAACAAAGCGGTATGCATCAGGGAGGGAGGCATGTTGCCGATAGTTAATAATTTTTCATGAAAATTAGACAAACTAAAATCCGAGCCTTTCATCGCTTTATACTCAGCTCTCAGCTTTAATATTTCGGTCATTCCCATAAAATAGCCTATAAAATAACCAGGTCTCGAAGATGATGAATCTATCTCTAATTGGGCAGCCCATCTCAAAAACCCGACCTGATCGGTCATTAGGCGAATAGATTCTTCATAAGTAAGCCTTCCGGAATGCAAGCCTACATCATAGATAACCCTTGCGTTTCTCCACAGACGCAACTGCAGCTGTCTCAGCTTAATTTTATCACTTGGATAAAAGCCCGTCTCTAGCATCAACTGCTCATTGTATAAGCCCCAGCCTTCACTGAAAAGAGAGAGGCCATTGTTTCTTCTTAATGCGTTGGGATTATGCATTTGATAAAGACCTTGAATATGGTGACCACCATAGGTTTCATGAGGAGCGGTTACGATGATGACACCCCAGTCATGTTCTACCAAATATTCATCTTTTGTTTGTTTGTCCCAATAATCTTCGAAAGGGTTTATTTTCCATTTTGAAGTAAAATAACCCTCATCATCAAGCTCGGTGGCCCTCGAAAAATTACCATAGTAAGAAGTCTTTCTTAAATATTCTTCTCGTGCGACTACTTTTACACGCTCTTTCCAAGGGATAGGGATTAAACCTTTGGACTTAATGTGTGCTCCTGACTTGTCGACCCAATATTGATGTGCTGCAATCATTTGATTAGGATCTGGATATTCATTTTTGATAGCTATGAGTAATTCTTTCGTTGTCTTGCTTGAATCAATTTTCCTAGCCAACGCATCCATTTCTGACAATGTTCTTTTAAACTCAACCCATCCAAACTCCCACAAGGTTTCATCATTATAGTCTAGAAGGAATTGGTTCTTGAGCATTTTATTATAAGTAGCTTTTCCAATTGAAAAAGTAGTCTCTTTTTTCAGAGGTAAATCATCTGAAATGAATTGAGTGAATCGAGTCAGTTGATCCAAAACTCGAGATGAGGCCTCAAGTATGTGTGTTTTACTGGCAACATCACATGTGTTGAGCATGTTTTTTATTTCAGTGTCAAAAATTTCTCGTGAATTTTTGGCCATATACAGTCCTAATTCTTGAAATCTAGGTACATATTCAACTAATTGCTCAAGGCCACTATTTAAGTCATTATAAATGATAGGTAAGGTTTTTAGTAAAAAAACAGCTTTTTCCTCACATGATTTTGGACCATTGAGGTTACTTGAAAGGGTTCTAAAATTCATATAATCTCGAGGATCTCGCTTCCATGATTGAATATCTTCATAGGTGATTTCTTTACCCACCAGGAGGCTTTCAATAAACCGATGATCAATTTTTTGTTCATCGTTCAAATCATCAATATTTACAGACCTTAAACGCTTTAGTTCTTTTTTGACGTTATTTAATTCTGAGGAAAAGAATTTTTCGCTGAGTCGATTAGGGGTCGTTGAAAAATCATTTTTATTCTTATTAAATGATTCAACAATCTCTGAGAAGTTCACAGGCTTAGGATCATGTAAGCAGCCAAAGCAGAAAAATAATAAGATGATATATGTTTTGCTCATGGAAGGTTATTATTTAAGATAATTTCATGAAATAATTTAATTTTTCTTATGCTAGAATCAAAGTACTTGAATGAATATTTTATATCTCAATGAGGTATTTGTCGTTATCTCGACTTTAGTTTTAACTTAAAAAAATAGATGGTTTAACTAATGGAAGATTTAACGTATTGATTTTTTTATTAAAAAATAATGTCCAATAATCAATTTTGTGCATGGATATGTATGTGATTTTAATAATTTCAGATGCAAGGACGATACAATTATATTTTTTTAGGATTAAAAAGTATGTTGTAGGCACAGAAACATTCGCGACTCCCATTTTAATAGTTGCTAGTTTTAACATTTTGTTAAATTCAGCTACTGTTTAGGTCAATCACAGAAGTTATCGATAGGAATTGGAATATTCATACGATACGTCATTAAGGTCCGATCTATAGATCAAAGGTTTTGATGGAAGCAAGGCGCGAGGGCATATATTTTCTTGAAAAAACAGAGGGGTTACCTTTTAGAGTAAGGGAGTATTAAACGTATTAAATCCTTCATGATAACGGGTTTTGGTGGACATATATTTTTATTAAAAAAATCACTATTCATTAAAAATTGCATAAATTGTGAGGGCAAAAGCAAATTTTCAAAAGCAATTAAATCACAGAAAATGAAAAATTTTAAAAACTTATTATTTCTCAGTGCATTGCTGTCCATGACTTTGTTTATGTCTTGTACAGAGGATGATGATCTTGAGGACATCGATAATGGAGGTGTTGCCAACGACAGTACTGGCGTTGCCAATGACAGTACTGATGTTGAGGTGGTGACTTCTAGTTTTATGACGCTCGGACAAGATACTATTCTATTGGGTTTGGGTGCCTTAGAATATTATGGAATTGAGAGTGAAGAGGAGATACCATTTTTGGGATATTCAAACATAAATGGAGAGCCCTGCTTTGACTTACCTTACAATACAGATATTATGCTGCAGGGAGGTAGTTATTCTGTAACTCAACTCAATGCTTTTATGGAGGCAGAGAGCCAAGAAGAGTTTGATGCATTGGCATTAGAATTCGGTGCCGGAAAGGTAGTAGGGATTATTTCTTGGTTGGATCATGATGATGAGGAGATAACCAGTGGTGAGTATGTTGATGGTTTGCAGTTTTTCAATGATCATTTCTCCAATTATCCAATGACTTCTATTGATGAGTTAGATGAGTTTATTGAAGGCAAATATGAGGAAACTTATGGATCTGCTTGTATGGAGTGTGAGGAAGCATACCAAAATGCATGTGCTGGAGATGATATGATTTTTGATGTTTGGGATGAAGAGACACAAGATTACGTGGAGGTCACAGAAGTCATGACCGGAGAAAGACTTTATGAGACTTATTTGTATTCTTATAATTGCCGACTCACTGGTGTAGATCGAACATGGATGGATGAGGTATGTAGTATGGAGGATTTATCTTTTGGCAATTTGATTAATGAGTTTGAGATAGGGATGATTTCTGCTGACGAAAACGGAGAAGTTACCGATCAATTTTACGAGGTTTCCAATGTCACTTTAGATTTTGAAATCCTTGGTGATGGCGTGTATTCCATAAATGCTAGCGGAGATGCAATGATGTATGATGGGGAGAGTGAAGAGACGATCTCGGATCCCATACCGTTTACAATTACATACACGGGTATTTTATATCAAGAAAATTATGAAGATGAAGATCAAGGAGGAGAGGGTGATTATTTTGAAGATTGTGACGTTGAAGATTTATCAACTCAAGAAGGTTGGTGGGTTGATTCTGTATTAGTCATTTATCCTGATGCTGAAATTGATCACGTATTGTTAAATGTTTGTCAGACGGGTGATTATAGAGATGAATATTTAATGGTTTTTATAAAAGATGGAAGTTATCAAGAGGAAGAAGGTATAGAAATTGACTATTTCTGTGAAATTGTATTTGAAAACACAACGCAAGAGCTTATTTATAACGGATGTGCAAATTGCGATTTTTCTGATGTTGATGTAGATGAATCAGGATATTGGACAGTACATCTTGATTCTGCTTACCAAGGTATAACTATTAACCACATCGAAATAGTTGATTGTAGTGAGTTGTACCCCGAAGATCCAAGGATGCTAAATATTTACTTAGATAATGGTTGTGTCATTACTTTTGATGATGAGACTGAAACGGTTTGGTCAGAGTATTGTCAAACTTGTACAACAACTGAAATTGATGTGACGGAAGAGGGTTATTGGACCCCTCTCATTCCTGAAGACGAAGTCATCGTGAACATCACATTAGATGAATGTATTTTTGATGACAGGGAACCTGAGAGTTATCTTCATGTTCATTTTGAAAGTGGTTGTTTTATGGTATTCGATGCTATAGAAGAGGTTTTGCTTGCAGATTTCTGCTCAGAAGGGCCAGATAATGAAGATTGTAGTACTATTGAGGTTTCAACTGATGAAGGAGGCTATTGGTTAGATATCCTCAATGGTACAGGATTTGATTTACCTTATGTAATTGATCAAATGCTTGTTGAGACTTGTAGAAATGAATTTGAAGATCCTGAGGTGGACTCAAGAATCGTATTTCTTATTTATGCTGATAGTTCTGTGAGAGTTATTGGATTTGATGAAAAGGCTCAAAAGATTGATCATGATAGTGATTTAGATTCGCTGGAAAATTGGAGTTTGATATCATTAGATAATACGCAATGGGCTGCAATGATTGCAGACAATTATCCTAATCAAGTGGTTGAAGCTGTCTACAGAAACTCATATGAAGATCCATTTGACAATGAGGAACTTGATGATATATTTGTTTTCTTTGAAGATGATTGCTTTGTAGCCTTAGATGATGCTAATGGCGAAATTTGGTGGGATCAATGTAAGGGTTTGATTAATGATGATGATACAGTTGATTCTGATGGGGATGGGGTAGACAGCGGTCGAAAAGAGCTGCGCACTCAAGTCCTCTTCGGAAAAACTATTTCTTCCAGTGCTGTCAAGTCACAGTCTCAACAATTTGTTCCTGCTATTCGTGGGCAGAAAACTAACTTGATCAAGAAGGGCGTCATTAGAAATAAAGTAGATATCAATATATATTCTAAGCGCAATAATTCGAATATCAAAAAAGTGAAAAAACCGCAATTCTCTTTTTTGAGATAAGTATAAATAGAAGTAGATTTTAAGAAGCCGATGATAGATTTAAAATCTATTATCGGCTTTTTTTATATTATTAATCATTACTAAAGAGTTAAAAAATTCTTTATGATTTTTGTGAATTTAAGAATCTTTTTTGGTGTGTAATTTGATATTTTAAAATTAGTATCATGGAATATTACATCTCAATTTTATCGTTGAGAAGGCTATGATTGCAACGGATGGTGTCTCAGGGTTTTTATTGATTTTCATTTCACTAAGTAAAATATAAATTTTATTTATTAAATTAATTAGTTGAAGTAGTCTCACGTTTGAAAAGACATTTTATATATCGAAACTAAAAAAGATATTTAAATGATGCGTTCGAATTGAGCGCAGTAGGTTAGGATAATTAAAAAGTCCCTTTCATGAATAAAACACCAAAACAATTAAGCCTAGAGCATACGCTTTTTGCTTGGTCAAATCAAAAAGGCCTGGATCCCATTCATATAAAAAAAGCCAAAGGGATTTATCTCTATGATGATCAAGGAAAGCGTTATATAGATTTTTCTTCTCAGCTGATGAATGTCAATATTGGGCACGGTAGAGAAGAGATTACCGAAGCGGTTACAAAGCAGATGGAGTCTTTAAGCTATGTTTCTCCCCCTTTTACCACGGATTCTCGTGGTTTGTTAGGAGAAAAATTGGCTTTGATAACTTCTGATCATCTGAATAAGGCTTTTTTCACGTTAGGTGGGGCGGAATCAAATGAAAATGCCATTATTTTGGCACGACTTTATTCTGGAAAGCATAAAATCATTACGCATTATAGGTCCTACCATGGAGCGACCATGGGTGCCGTTAGCGCGGGAGGTGATCCAAGAAAAAACGAAATCGATAATCAACAGGCCCCCAATTTCATCCATGTCGAGAATCCCTATTATTATAGATGCCCATGGTACTCATCTAGCTTTGAGGAATGTGGAGACCGCGCTATTAAAAATTTAGAAATACCCTTCTTTATGAAGGCTCTAATAATATTGCGGCTATTTTAATGGAAGGTGAATCGGGCACTTCGGGCTGTATTAAATATCCACCTTATTATCTTAAAGAGGTGAGTGCGCTCTGTAAAAAACACGATATCTTACTGATTATCGATGAGGTGATGAGTGGATTTTGTCGAACCGGAAAATGGTTTGGTTATGAGCATCATGATATTGAACCTGATATTGTGAGTATGGCCAAGGGGATTACTTCGGGTTATATTCCATTGGGAGGTATTATGGTTTCAGATAAGATCGCCAATAGCTTTGCGGATAAGATTCTACCTTTAGGGCTTACTTATAACTCCCATGCGGTGGCCTGCGCAGCTGCCTTGACAGTATTGGATATCTGTGAAAAAGAGAATTTAAATAGTCAGGCCGAGCATATAGGAGCCTATACGGATGCATGCATGGCCAAGTTGATAGAAAAACACCCTTCGATAGGAGATTGGAGAAATACAGGTATGTTGGGTTGCTTGGAGTTGGTTAAAAACAGAGAGACCAAAGAGCCTTTGGCACCTTTCAATGCAAGCCCATCAGAAATGCATATGATGAATAAAGTAGTAGGGAAGCTCAGGGCATTGGGTATGTTTACTTACTCAAAATGGAATTATATATTTGTCGCGCCTCCGCTAATTGCTAAAAAAGAAGAAATTGACGAAGGCTTGGATATCATTTCGAAAGCCTTATCGGTAGCTGATGAATATTGCCATTAAACTGAATTAGGGAGATTAAGTTATTCATTTTAGCCATTTATTTTGGCATCTCATTTTTCATCCTTTTTTATCATTATTTACTTAAGTGCTTAGATTTATGCAACAGGATCTGCTTTTGAAGTTTCCTCGGCTGGAATTATTTTATTGATGCTCTTATCGGTTATGCTATTGTTTTTTATATCACATTTGGAGGGTTTATTGCCGTGGCATGGTCGGATTTCATTCAAGGGTCTTTGATGTTTTTGGCGCTATACGCCTTGCCTTTCATTGGGCTATTTTTTTTAAACCAGGAAATGATTTTTTGGTAAAGTATAGCCCATATTGATCCGGATTTAGTATCACTCTAGGGGTTAGGTGGATTTTATTCCGTCAACGCGGCTACTATCATTGGCTGAACCTGTATTGGATTAGCTTTTTTAGGATCCCCTCAGATTTTTGTTCGGTTTATGCCCATAAAAAATGAGGCCGAAATAGTTAGGGGAAAGTGAGTAGCTGTATTTTTTACATTTTTTAGTGATTGTATTGCAGTTTTGATAGGGATTATGGTCCAATATTTTTTCACTAAAGTGGGTTATCATGATGAAGAAACACTTGGAAATAACGGGCAAAATTCATTGATACTGCTAGTCGAATATTTATTACCCACTGTATTTGTCGGTATTTATATGGTGGTTATTTTGGTCGAAAGTATGTCCACGGTAGATTCATTATCGGCATCAAGCGTGCTCTTTTTAGATATTAAATCCTACCGTTTCACTTAAAAAGCTCATGAGTATCTTTCGAATTATGACATTTTTTTAGCCTCTCTCGCTTTATTAGTGGCTATATCAACCCCAGAGCGGACCATATTTTGGTTTGTATTGATAGGGTTTCATGGTATAGCAGCGAGCTTTTGTCTGACGATTATCCTTACCTTATTTTGGAAGGGATTTACTGAAAAAGAACCATTTCAGCGATGATATCGGGATTTCTTGGCGTTTTGTTTTTTAAATTTATCATGCCTAAATTAGAGAGCATTGGAATTTATTTTTGACAAAATAGCAGAGTTGGTACCGGCATTATTCACCGGACTTTTGTCAGGCTATCTAGTTTCTAAGTTATTTCCAGACAAACCGGCTACTGAATGATATTAAAGCGTATCCTAAATTATTATGTTTCATAAAATCATATAATGATGAAAAATTTCAATAGAAGAACATTTTTAGCCTCTTTAAGTCCTTTGGTCATGCTGCCTTTTTATCAACAGTCGATTGATCTCATATTGTATAATGCGAATATTATTACGGTAAATCCCAATCAACCCAGCGCCCAGGCCATAGCTATATCATCAGATAAAATTATTGTCGTGGGAACAAATGAGTCTATACTTAAGCTGGCGACTGGCTTTACTAAAAAAATCGATATTTCAGGTAAAACAATATTGCCTGGATTTATTGATTCACATTCTCATCCGGCCTCCTCTGGACGTGCACATTTAAGAAATGTTGATTGTGATCTCAGGTCAATATCAGCAATTAAAAAGGCTATTTATGAGAGAACTAAAAATACGCCAGAGGGTGAATGGGTAGAGGGGTTTAAATATGATGATACCAAAACATCAGAAAAGAGATTTATCAATAATAAAGATTTAGATGAAGTATCGCCCCATCATCCCGTAATTATAAGGCATCGGGGTGGTCATACCGCTTATGTCAATTCTATGGCATTGACCTTAGGGGGAATTGATAGAAACACTGCCGATCCTTTGGGTGGACATATAGAAAGAGATGCTATTTCAGGGGAATTAACCGGTAGGTTATTGGAATCGGCTACTTCTGCAATTGAAAATTTAATTCCAAACATTTTTTCGCGATCAGAATATCAAGCCGGAGCCAAGTTAATTTCTCAAATGATGTCTAAATCAGGAATCACTTCAGTCACTGACGCAGGAACCGATGCTAGGTCCTATCAGAGTTATCAAGATGCTCATGATGCAAAAGAATTAAAGACTAGGATTTATTGTATGATGCGTGGTAGGGGAGTAGATGAAATGATGCGAGCAGGTAAGAAAACGGGAGATGGTGATGAGTGGGTGCGAGTGGGTGCGATGAAATTGGCCTGTGATGGATCTATTTCAGAGAGAACGGCTAGACTCTCAGAATCTTATATTGGCCGACCCAATGACTATGGTATCATCGTCAATGATGAAGAGGTGCTCTATGAGCAAGCCGTAAAAGCGCATAAAAAAGACTGGCAAATAGGGATCCATGCCAATGGAGATGTGGGTATAGACATCGTGCTTAATGTATATGAAAGATTGCAAAAAGTGTATTATCGAAAAGATCCTCGATTTAGACTGGAACACTGTACGGTTATTAATGATGATTTAATCAGAAGAATCAAAGCGCTAAAAGCTATTCCTACTCCATTTTCTACTTATGTCTATTGGCATGGAGAGAAAATGAAAGAATATGGTAAAGAAAGGTTGGAACGGATGTTTGCAGTCAAAAGTTTTTTGGATGCAGGTATCAATGTCACCCAAACTTCAGACTATCCTCCAGGACCTTTTGAACCTATGATGGCGATACAATCAAGCGTAACTCGACGAGATTATAATGGAAATCTTTGGGGTCCTAGTCAAAGAATAACTGTTGAAGAGGCCATAAAAGTAGGTACCATCCATGGCGCCTATGCCTCCTTTGAAGAACAGATAAAAGGATCTTTAGAGGTAGGGAAATTAGCTGATTTAGTGGTTTTGGATCAGAATCCGCTCAAAGTGGATCCGATGAGCATTATAGATATCCCTATTCAAAGAACGATGGTGGGGGGTAAGTGGTCTTATGAATCTTAATAGCAGAAGAGGTCTAAATGAAATAAAAAAAGCAAGGTTTGTATAGACCTTGCTTTTTTTGTTTGGGCCTGTTCTTTTACCATTTACCCACCATAATTCGAGTCACTGACCGAATGATTGAAACGTTTCCATCTAATACGTCCATGTATTCGCTCCATGCTTTTTTGGCGGCAGTATTGGTTTCTCGATAACTACCAGAGTTCATCATAGTTTTAAAATCATCCATACCTACTAGAACATAATGAGATTCTCCATAGGGGCTTCGTCCCGCATTGAATCTGCCAAGTGTGACCCTTCTGTCAGTAGGATTGTACTTGCCATTGTATTTTTTAAAATGAGTGGCAAAGGTAGCGGCATCGTTGACTTCTAAAAAAATAACGTTTTGAATGGGATGAGAACCAGGTTCTCCAAAGGAAGCAATACTGTTGCCTTGCCCAGCACTGTGTGTAGTGGCATAGTTATTTAATTTGGTTAAGAACAACTTCCAATCGGCAGTAGATTCTTTGGCGTATTGATTGCTTAGATCATCTAATGAACCTGTGAAAACTATCGAATGCGTATAATCTACCGAGTGGTCGAAAAAGTGATTTTCAAAAAGATAAACGCTAATACCTGCATTTTTACTTTCTTCTTGACTGAAATAGGCATCCATCAGTCCGGCTACGGTTTCGATATCATGATCTGCTACAGTTATGTTATAAGAAGACCAATAATATTCTTGGGCCTGCAAAAAGGAACTCATAAAGATCAATAAAATACTGAATATTTTTTTCATGATTTTGTTAGTTTACTTGTTTCGAAAATAATTTAGACTTGTAGTTTAATTAAAAAATATTTGGATAACCAAAGATTTAACTAGAGATATAGGTTCGACGATTACGGCTGCCAAGGAATACGGCATCATTAAAAAGAAAAGAGAGGGATCAGAAACCTATCAAGAAGTTAGTAATTCTGTCTTTAATTTTGGGATTTTGCGCTTAATTATAGCCTCAGGGCGAGACATGAGTAGTAGCTATTAACTTTAATGGCGCTTCTTTTTTTAATGAGTAACGGGTAAAACACCTTTAGATTATGAAACCAACTTCCTGAGCCAATCATAATATAAACTGATGCCTAAGAAAAGGGTCATAAGCCAGATGATTAAGAGATTAAAATAGAGCGTATCCATATGATATCCCAAAATGTATTTTGAAGGAGCATAAAATATGGTTCTAAAGTCCATTAAATGTCCAGGAGAACGTTTTTCTTGAAAAATAGGATAGATTTTTTGAATCAATTGGTTGTCCACCTCTATGATTCGTTGGGGTGCACTTATATTTTTTACTAAGGAAGCAATGGCTTTATTGTGAGATTTCGACTTCAGTAAAGCCTGGGCGTCATTAGGGATAGGATCAATTATTTCATCTTTCTTTACTCTCCCTTTTTTTGCTTTGTTGTTGTAATAAATTCTCAAATCTTCGAAAAATGCTTCCGCTTCATGCATCAGGGTAGGTGAAAAGGAATCTATTGTAAGCTGATCTATTTTCGTGAATTTGTCAACACCAATAATTTTTAAAACATTCGTTATTTCGTTCCGCAAGGTAGTTAAACGATCTGCAACTCCTTTTAACTGCTCGGGAGATTGACTTCTGTAATGCATATTTACAAAATCTAAGTGACTTTGTAATTTCGGGATATAATAAATGGCAGCGTACTCATTTTGAGATATTTCTTTATCTAACTCATAGGTTATTTTTCCATAGGCATTGTCCTTAAATTGAGAAACGGCCAAGGCTTCAAATGCCCATCTACTGGCCATGATTTCACCAATCATGGGTACTTTTTGCTGTGAAGTTAGGGCGGTATTTAATTTATCAAAATTAACTACGACACCACTTAATAAAAGTTGCGGTATGATGAGTAAAGGAATGAGGATATACACCGTCACGGCTGATTTAAAAGCACTAGAGATGTTCAGTCCTAATATATTAGCAAAGCAGGATACAGAAAACAAAATGATCCAAGTACTCACATTCATATCCTGTATCTCCAGGATCCAATTACTGATCCATACAAAGCTTAAAGTTTGACCCAATGAAATACTGAATAATATGACGATTTTGGACAACAAATAGCTCAAACGGCTCAAATTAAGGAAGGCCTCTCGCTTTAAAATTTTTCTATCTCGAATGATTTCCTCAGCACTGATGGTTAGCCCCATAAATAAAGCAACAATGACACTCATGAAAAAGAAGACAGGAAGATTCAGATTTTCTTCTAAGGTATATTCACTGCCGCTCGTACCATTGTATCTGATAATGAAGGCCAATAAGAAAGCGAGTAGTGGGGCTTCCAGGAAGTTGATGAGTAGGTACTGTTTATTGCTCAATTTTGACATCAGGTCACGTTGACAAAAAAGCATCCATTGCTTGATCTTATTTGGGATGTCTAAGGTTTTGTGAGGTAGATTGATGGCTTCTTTAACTGACTTCAATTTGATATTTTTCAGATAATGAGCGTGCCATTCTTCGGGTGATATCTTTCTTTTTTGAGTAAAATGCCCATTTTCGTCAATCATCTTACTCTCGATGATATTGAAGATTTGTTCTGGATTAGCGCTGGAGGTGGTATTGACTAACTGCACCAATGATCTAAAGTAAGGGATGGCTTCCGTAGGGTTACCGTGGTAGATTTGATAACCACCGACATCTAAAATGATAAGTTCATCAAACATTTTGAATATATCCTCGGAGGGTTGATGAATGACTACGAAAATCAATTTCCCTTTTAACGACAATTCCTTTAAAAGATCCATGATATTTTCAGAATCTCTGGAAGACAGACCGCTGGTGGGTTCATCTACAAATAAAACTGAGGGTTCTCTAATTAATTCAAGGCCTATATTGAGTCGTTTTCTCTGTCCACCACTGATGGTTTTGTCAAGTGGATTCCCTACCTTTAAATTAGCGGCTTTATTGAGGCCTAGGGCATCTAAGAGGTTTTGAGATAATTCGATTAATTCTTTTTCACCTTTGTTTTTAAAGCAAAGCTTTGCAGTAAAAAGTAAATTATTAAAGACAGTCAATTCTTCTACTAGGAGATCATCTTGAGGGACATAGCCTATGACGCCTTCTAATTTAGCTTTATCCTTATGAAGATCAATACTATTGATCTTTAAGCTTCCGGTAGAGGGATTATCATTGCCATTTAATACATTTAATAGGGTTGATTTCCCAGCGCCACTGCCCCCCATAAATGCGATCAATTGTCCACCTTCTGCTGCCAGGTTCACGTTTCTTAAACCAATATTTCCATTAGGAAATTTATAAGAAATATCGGTAGCTACAAAACTCAATTGAAAAAGACTGTCGGGTTTCCTAAACTGAGTTAAGATACTGCTAAAATAGACAGGAGAGCTATGATGACTCTTTATTACGCACCCCAATGACAAGATGTAGACATGATTTTTGATCATGACAAAGTTATTCAGCATGATATCTGTCGAACCTATGTTTTTGGCAAAATAGATATCAAAATCAGGAATTCTTAATACCGCTACAAATCCATCTAAATGATCCATTTGGATGGATTTAGTAGGTTCTGAGGATTTTACTTCCCCATCATCAATGAGCAACATATGCTCTGAATCAACACTAGCCGAATGGGTAGCAAGAACAAATTGCTTAATCAAATCTGTTACTTGATCACTAAAATATAATTGTTTAGAAATTTTGTAGAGGAGTTCATTTTCTTTTACTGATACGTGCCCATCGGCAATGACCATTTCCATTAATCGTATGACAATGATGGTTTTTTGATTATTTGATTGTTCTTGATTAACGCGACTGCATATTTCATCTATCGTATCAGTCTGTTCATTGGCCAGAGTTATGTATTTTCGAAACACATTGAGGTAGGTGTCTAAATCTTGATGTGATACCTCCTCTCGTAAAAAACGAGTAACAGTTTGTTCTTCCTCCGCTGTGACTCCATCTTCTCTTGCGATTAATCCCAATAATTGAAGAATGGCATTTAGAACTTGTTCACTCATTTTTTATCTGATTAGTTACTTTATCTGCGAGGGCTGAGTTTTAAAGAATCGCTTGATGGCATTAGATCAAATAGGATGATCTTTAGCAATAAAAAATCCATTTATCCATTTCACAAAAATCAGGGGTGTCTCGCTTTGTCTTGTTGGTTCAAAAGAAACGTTTGTAGATTAAAACTCTAAACGTCACAACAAAAAGACTTATTGAACGAATGAGTTCCTTATCCGACTGATTTCAGCAGTAAGATGATCAAGTACCTTGGATTGTAACATCATATCGCCTTTATTTGAAGCAATTTGAGCACTGATTTCAATCAATTCGTTCTCATAGATCATTTTAATTTTGTTTAAATCCATCAATAGTGAACTCAGAGTCTGGTTATCATCAAACTTTTTAACTATTTGGATCAAATTATCAAGCCCTTCTTTTTGATCAATGACCACCTTGATTAATGGCTCTAAAATAAGATCTCTTATTTCAGCAGGCGTGTCTTCAGGGTAATTTTTAATGAGCTGAGTGGAGATATACAAACCTTCAACAATAGAACCAGACAAAATTAAACTAGCTATATCTAATCTTCCTGTACTTTCCAGAAGTTTATTGGACTGGTTAGAGGCCTCATCTACCAATGTTTTTAAGGAATCTTTATTCAACAAATTTTGCTCAAACCTGAGCATTAATTCAAGATCTACCACCGAATTGACACCTACTGCTTCAGAAAGTTTTTGACAAGCACCGATATATTCTAGTGCTGATTGCGTTTTGTCGTAGGAAATCAAGTAACCAATATCTGTTGTATAAATACCTATATTAACAGCAGATTTAGTAATCTCACGAGTATAATCATCCACTTTTGATACCTCATTGACTGCCGTACCATCAAAATCACTACCGGTCGCCATTAATAGATAGGGTATTTCTGAAGGAGGAGGAAAGGAACTCAATAAGGCATTAACGTCTGCATTCATTTGATTTTTTGCTGTTTCAAATTCAGCACTTTCTGATGCAGAAGATTTACTCTTTACCGCATCCCCACAAGAATTAATGGCAAAAGCTAAAATGAATAGAAATGATTTGAATTTTGCAGAATGGATATTCATAATTATTTTTTTTAGATGATAAAAGTAAGTAAATATCTATTTAATCCGTGCGAAGTATTTAAAATAATTATGAAAAAACAGATAAGACTCAATTAAAAGGAAAACAAGGATAAGATACTTTGTCTTTTTTTTAAAATTCCAAAAAAGTTTAGTCAGAAGTATTCTTACCGTTGCATCATAATGAGCCATAACTCCATGGGGGCTAAGGCTCATCATTTAACAATATGGATCGAGGTTCACGAAACTCTTAATGAGCTGCTTATTTTTTCAATACTTGGATTTCAACCCTTCTATTAAATCCTTTTTGTCCTTTATTATTGTTGTCTTTCAAAGGTTTCCATTCACCATAATAGTACACCTCTATCTGCTCATATTTGGCTCCAAATGTTTCTAGTTTTCTGCGTACCGTCTCCGCTCGCTTTTTCGATAGAATGAGATTGTAATTCTCATCTCCATCATTATCGGTATGACCGACAATGATGATCTGATATGTGCTTCCATCGGAGAAATCATATCTATTTACCAATTCAATGATTTGGTCATTATAGCTATTAGTGAGAGTCGCATCGTTGCTGTCAAAATAAACATTAAGGGCTTCAATGAAACCTCTGGAAGACCCTGAGTTCGAAGCTCGGTCAGTCTTCTTATCCTTGTCATCCTTATTTTTATCTTTCTTGCTCTCCTTATCATTTTTGTCATTATTGATGACTGTTGTTGTTTCTATTGAAATGGGATTAATGGCAATTTGAGTACCATCGGGCATTTCATTATCAACTTGTTCTTTTTTGATTTGTTCGATTTTTTCTATGGTATGATTTGGGTCAATATCTTTTTTGTTTTTGTAAAAATCAATTTTCTCAAGATTGGTTGAATCAATAGGACAGCCTTCATTGTAGATAGATCCTGAAATTTCAGGACATTTATCAAGTAAATTAGTAGTGCCATCACCGTCATTGTCGGTACAACATCCTGTATTTTCAAAAGGGCAGCCATTATTAAATTCAATGCCGGCGATGTCAGGACATCTGTCTACTACATCGATCACTCCATCTTTGTCACGATCAGGACACCCGTAGTGAATGGGCAATCCGGCAATTAAAGGACATTGATCATTCAGATCCAAAATGCCATCTCCATCGGTATCAGGGCATCCATTGTGCTTTTTGGGACCAGGTGTGTAAATACAATAATCTTGAGCATCCGGAATTCCATCTCCATCCGTATCCGGACATCCCAACAGACTCAATAAGCCGGGATCGTACAAACAACCATCTTTGCTGTCAGATACTTTATCAAGATCGATGTCTGAGGGTACTTTGTATCCTAGATTGAAAACGATGCCAGCGAATATACTTGAGTTGAATCTTGCTCTTTTACCCAGTAGTCCTGTGATATTATGCATACCTCCGACGACAGATATGATACCATCTCTGGCATTCAGTCTGTTCGTCAGCTCAAGCAGACTGACACGACCGGACAGTCCCACATTGAACTGACCGTTCCTCTGAATGGATAACGGAAGGGCTACTCCTATCTTTTCAGAACTATATCTCGGAACAATTGAGTGTATCGATTTCACATGCACTTTGTGGAGATCAGATTTTCTTATTAAGGCTGTGGAGGAAGTATAACCTAAAAATAAGTTTTTTGAGAAGTGATAGTCTGCGTGTAAATTGAGCGAAGTGGGAAGGTTCATATTGAACATTTCATCTTGCTTTTGATTTTTAGTGGAAGCATCCGCAAAATCATCAAAACTCTTAAAAACAGTCGTTTCATCTAGTTTTTGGATGTCTAAATCGACAAAGGTGAGCGCTCCGAGTGCTTCTGTGTCATAGGTATTATTGGCAGTGGTAAAATCGTAGGAGAGGCTATCTCGAGTAAACCTCACCCTTCCAATATCGGTGATGCTAAGGCCAAATTTGAATAAATATTTCGTGCGATCGTATCGCTCAATATTTGTTTCTCCATCCATGTCATAATTGAACCTGTTGTATTTTGGACGATATTCATACACTGCTCCTAAATCTAGTCCGATACCTGTATTTCTCGAAGTAAACATATTGCCTTTTTCGGCTCTGCCATAATTAAATTCGGTAGAGGCAAAAGTGGCCTCTGAGCTGGCCGAACCATCGAATTCAAAGCTTCCCTGATCAGAATAGAGATAGGTAGCATCAATACCATTAATCAATTTAACAGCAATTCCTGCTTTTATAAAGTTAGCTTTTTCATTTTTTATGACCCGGGCATAGTTAAATCTATTCTCTAAATAGATGAACTGATTGTAGGAGTAATTTTCAAATGAAATAGGGGTATTTAAAGGTGTTGAGTTATCATAATCGTTGTGAATGGCATTGGTCCATTCGTTAGAAAGACCATCCAGATTACCGAAGGATCGAATGCGAAAACTTAATCCAATGGCGTTATTGTGATTGATTTCATAACTTACTCCAACTAAGTCAGTACTAGAATTTCTGGACTGGTATCCGAGTCCAGAATGATCTCTATATCTGGAACTCTCATTTCCAAAGGTCTTACTCAGAATGCTTGTATTACTACCTGTATAGTTATTAGTTTTTAGGTTATTTAAAGAGCCGCTGATGCTTAATTTTTGAAGAGAATTGACAATAGATGCAGGTTGAAAATAGGAAGTGGAATAACCTATATAATTGTCTAATGCATTTCCCCCAGAATAATTATTTTGAGCGAATACGTTGAGACATGTGAAAAGGGTTCCTATCACTAAAATGGGAAGTCTAAATTTCATAATGAGTTAATTCTTGAGGTTATGGCTGTTGCCTGGTTGTATTGAGGGAGCTAAAACTGTGCTCTTTTGACTTCAAATATAAATTATTATTATTTTTTAAAAATGTTATCCTTTATTTAAACCTAAACACTACAATTTAAATTGAATTCCTTGGAAAAGGCCTTATTTGATGATTGATTTTATTATCAGCGATGGCAATAAGCAGGTTATCAAGTTATGAATTTATGCGTTGACCTGATATTGAGTAAATAAATAGGGTGATTTAAAAGTTGTATTTTAAGCATTATAGAATTGTGGACATCCGGCTGAGATCATAAAAAAATAGGTATTGATTCTAATTGCGGAGCTAATAAGGCATATCTTTAAAAAAACATAATTTAAATCATCATGGCTAAAGGCATCAACACGAAAAAAAATGTAAAGAAGGAACCCGCCAAAACACCAAAAGAAAAGAAGGCAGAAAAGAAACTTAAAAAGGGTAAGTAGTAGTTTCTATGTATGTCAACGAGGTTGTCGCGCGTGTCATCTTCTTATTTAAAGATGTGATGACCTATGAAATCACTTTTGTGCCTCTAGTATCCAGCCAGAGGTAGGGGATTGGATATTTGACCAAAATAGAGTTAAATGATGTATCCGATTTAAAAAGATTAGCAAAGACGATTGCCAATAAGAATTACTCCTAACAGCCTTTACTTTCGGAAAACAAAAGTGATCGTCCCACTTGGAGCTATATTACCTGAGGATTGAGCAGTAGATCATTGATACAAATAGGTTGTATTAGTAAGGGACTATTAGATCAAATATTTTTTTGTGATAGGTTATAAGACTGGGATGAATATACTTGAGGTTTATTAGAAGTACTTAGAAAAGAAAACGGCGAAAAAGCTGTCTTGTTTGAAAAATAATAAAAATATCTCTTGGTGAGAAATACCATCAAAAAGGCGTGCTTCCAAGATCATATTTAAGTTATTGGCAATTCTACGAGAAGTTTAAAGGTTATTTTTGGTGAAAATATCTTAATTTTCGAATAATAAGGTAATTAATATATTGTTATACTCCTTATATTTTTACTGTAAAGCATTGAAGGTTTCAAGTTCTGTATTCGGTTTACTAAAGAAGCCCTAATAATCGCCATTAAATCTCATTTTTACTTGTGATGCCAGCCCCACAGCGAAAGTAATGGAGGTGCTAACTATCCACCACCGGTATCAAATGATCCCAACTGTTCATTGGATGATGAACTATATTTTTTGTCAAACGGGGTAATTTTAAGTGATTAAAAAGTAACTCAGTGTTAAGACATATATTATTCATAATTATTTGATTTCCCTTTAATATTTATTTTGATATTACTATATTTAGGCAGCATTTTTGAGCTTTTTCTATTGAAAAAAAATCTGATTTTTGTTAACTTACTTTTCGATTGATTACCTTGTAAATGATCGATATGGAATTAAACAATAGTTGTCCTATCAGTAATGCCATGCAAATCTTGGGGGGGAAGTGGAAAATCATTGTTTTGTCAAGGCTTATGGATGGTAAACTTCGTTTTGGTGAACTTGCGTATATGATTCCTTTGATCTCCGGAAAGGTGCTAGGAGATCAGTTGAAAGAAATGGAACGAGACGGTTTGGTGCTTCGTCAGCAGTTTAATGAGACCCCCCAAAAAGTAGAGTACTCATTGACGGAAGGTGCCATTCAGTTGAAAAAGATATTGCAAGATTTGTGTGACTGGCAAAACAAACACAGTTTGACTCATCAGAAGAGCTAGCTATTCATTTTTATGAACCATTACAAAGAATCATTCATTTTTTTACAGTTTATTATTGATTGTTAAATACAATAGATGTGTAGCAAGTGATAATTGGAAGTGTTAAATGGGTCAATTTTTTACTTGGATTTGAGTCAATTTAGTCGCCAATTTTACTGGAATTATAAATGAAGGTGAAGGATCAAAGATTAAGTAGTACTTTTAAAAATTTATATTTAATTATAAATAAATTCTAAAATCAACGCATATTTTCCTTACCTAATGAGATATTTAAAATTATTTTTTACCGTCCATATTTGCATAATATCAGGATGCCAAACGGACTCAGCAAATTTTTCGATTGATTATGAGAAATTTACCTTAGAAAATGGCCTTGAGGTGATCCTTCATGAGGACCATTCTGATCCTGTTGTCGCAGTGGCCACTGTGATGCATGTGGGTTCGAATAGAGAGAAGCCAGGGCGAACAGGCTTTGCTCATTTTTTTGAGCATATGTCCTTCAACGATTCTGAGAATGTGCCTAGAGGGGCCAATAGGAAAATGATTCCTGAATGGGGTGGAACAAGAAATGGAGGCACATGGAATGATGGAACTATTTATTACGAGGTGGTTCCAAAAGATGCATTTGATAAAATTCTATGGATTGACTCTGATCGCTTTGGCTATATGATTAAAACAGTTACTGAGGAAGCCTTAGAACGAGAAAAACAGGTAGTAAAAAATGAAAAAAGAGAAAGAGTTGATAATGCGCCCTATGGCTTTACCAATGAAATCATTATTAAAAATCTATATCCATCGGGTCATCCATATAGTTGGACCGTCATCGGGGAGTTGGAAGATCTTCAATCGGCTGAATTAGTAGATGTAAAGGAATTTTATGAAACCTACTATGGTGCGGCAAATGCATCATTGGTGATTGCTGGGGATATAGATATAGCCGAAACCAAAGCAAAAGTAGTGCAATGGTTTGGTGAAATCAGAAAAGGGCCCGTAGTTCAATCTTTAGCTCCGATGCCTGTAAATCTTGTAGGTTCAAAATCTTTATATTTCGAAGATAATTTCGCCAAACTACCTGAACTGAGAATGGTATTTCCAACGGTTGAGGAATACCATCCCGACGTACAGGCGCTGAATGTTTTATCTGCAGTGCTTGATGATAGTAAAAAGGCACCTTTTTATAAGATTATCGTTCAAGATAAAAAATGGGCACCAGCTGTTTCAAGTTATCAAAGCAGTAAGGAGTTAGCGGGAGAATTCGTAATCCGAGTGCGTGCCAATGCGGGTGTGGATTTAGATTCAGTAAAAAAAGCCATTGATGAAGCCTTTGAATTATTTGAAAAGGATGGATTTGGCGACAAAGAACTTCAAAAAATCAAAGCAGAGTCCGAGACCAGTTTATACAGGAGTATTGAAACCATTCTGGATAAAGCTTATACCTTAGTTAAAGATAATGAATATGCTGGTGATCCTGGTTATGTTGTGAAGCGTGCAGATTTAATCAATAAGGTTACCCGAGAAGATGTATTGCGTGTTTACCACAAATACATCAAAGGACAACCCTATGTGATGACAAGTTTTGTACCCTATGGTCAAACGTCTTTAACAGTAGACGGCGCTATAAAAGCGAAGGTTTTCCAGGAACAAATAGTGGCCAATATCGAAAATGAGGAAGTCAGTCAGGGGGATGAGGCAGTGTACGATAAAACGCCTGCTATTTTTGATAGGTCCGAGCCAGAGTTAAGTGAATTACCGTTATTTGAGATGCCTGATGTATGGATTGAGAATTTAACAAATACAGGAATTCGGATGCATGGCATTGAGAATAATGAAATCCCTTTGGTGACATTTGACATTACATTAGATGGAGGTCATCGCCTGGACCGTGCTGAAAAATCTGGTACCTCTGTATTATTGGCAGATTTAATGATAGAGGGGACGGCATCTAAAACGCCTATGGAGTTGGAAGAGGCGATAGGCTTATTGGGGGCGTCTATCAATATCTACAGTACTAACGAGGAAATAAGAATCTCGGCCACCTGCTTGGCTAAAAATTTTGAGGCAACGGTTTCGTTAATTACAGAAATATTGCTGTATCCGAGATGGGATCAAGCTGAGTATGATAGATTGATACAAAAACGAAGGACTCAATTAGAGGGGAATGAATCGAATCCTACAAATATCGCTTATCGAAATCTTACCAAATTGCTGTACGGACCTGATCATATTTATGCAACGTCTGCTAACGGTACCTTGGAGACCCTTGAAAAGCTAACTATTGATGATTTAATGGATTATTATGAAAAGAATATCAGTTCTACCTTAGCAACTATACATGTAGTAGGAGCCATTAAAAGTGACCAGGTTATCAAGGCTTTTGAGTCACTGGATAAAAAATGGAAGATAGGTGAGCGACCCCTAACTGAGAAAGTGAATACCATCCATAATATTGATCAGAAGCTTTATTTTATTGATGTTCCAGGAGCCAAACAGTCTGTTATATTTGTTGGTAAACTGGTACTATCTGCATCGGATGCTTCATTTAATAAGCTATCCTTTGCGAATGAAATTTTGGGAGGAGGTTCCAGTGGTAGGTTATTTCAAACCCTGAGAATTGAAAAGGGTTATACGTATGGTGCTTATTCTTTTGTTGGGGAAAGTAAGGAAGTGTCACCCTTTGTGGCATATTCAAGTGTTAGAGCTAATGCGACCAGTGCATCGATGGAGATCATCGAGGATCTAATACGAAATTACAGTATAACTTTCACCGATGAGGAGGTGGGTATTACTCAAAATAAGTTGATTAAATCGAACGCTGGATCTTACGAAAGTTTGTCTGCAAAACTCAGTCTCTTGCGAAATATGAGCAAGTATAATAAGTCTTTGACTTATCTAGAGGAAGATCAAAATGAATTGATGAACATGACATTGACTAATTTTAGATCAGTCATTGACCAATATTTGGTCGAAAATGAAATGGTATATGTAGTGGTAGGAGACAAGGAATCACAATTAAGCAACCTAAACAAATTGGGTAAGGGGATTGCTGTTGAATTAGACAAAGATGGTAACAGAATGATCTTACAGGACTAAGAATGTAAGGTTTCGACTCAATAGGTAGTGATCATCTTTGTTCCGTTAATCGGATGTCCGCCAGTAATACCGTTCTGGGATCAGCTAAAATGAGTTGAGGTTTGATAAGTGCTGTGATTGTATAGGAGGCCGAGCGTGCGCTCATGTCTACTTGGAATACAACAGGATCTATTCCATCGGAAAAATGTACTTCAAACTCAACTGGCACATCGAATAATACCTCTGAGGTAGCCTTTTGCGTTAATGTTAGATTTATTTGGCTGAGGCTTTCATCATAGGACCAATCGGCACTAATTTGAAGCATGTCTGGACGTTTTAGCCATTGATTCAGAAACGGGTCCAAATCCTCAGAGGTAAAGAGTTCCATTTCATGAATAAAGTCTGCCGTGGAAGCATGGCCATTGAAATATTTCTTATAATAGGATTGTATCCCCATTTTGAAAGTTTCGTGTCCCATTTTCTCACGTAACATATGTAAAAACCAAGCTCCTTTTTTATAGGTCATACCCGTTACTACAGGGCCTAATTCAGCCGTTCGGTCATCAATGACAATGAAACTGCTGTCTTTTTTATGGTAGCCTTTGATGAGCTTTTTTGCTGCTTTAAGCTCTTTAATGTATGTTTCATGGCCATATTGATGCGATTGAAATAGCATAGTGAAATAAGTAGCAAATCCTTCACTAAGCCAAGCATCATCCCAAGTAGATTCAGTCACCGAATTACCAAACCATTGATGTGCGATCTCATGAATCACGACATTCCTAAGCCTTTCTGTAGCTTGACCCGTAATAAGGTTTTCTGCATAGAGGATGGCTGAGGCGGTCTCCATAGCCCCACTGGTCACACTCGATGATTGGATATTGGCGAGTTTTTCATAGGCAAAAGGCCCCACATAGAGGCTGAAAAATTCAAGTACGCTTTTGGTGGGGTGGGCAAAGTCATGAAAACCAGCATCTCGATCTTTGGCATAAATCCAAGACTGGATGGGCTTGCCTTCAAAGGTATCTACTTGCTGAACTGCAAATTCTGCTACCCCCAATACGTAAAGCCAACAAGATACCGGAACCGATTGCTTCCAATGGGTAAATTTACGGTTTCTAGTCAGGAGTGATTCCTCCATCAAGACGCCATTTGATACCACTTTGTATTTGGCGGGTGCAATGATTTTAAACTCAACCGTTGCCTTTTCATAGGGATGGTCAATGGTAGGGAGCCAATTTCTGGTATTGTTGGGCCAACTTTCACAAAAGAATGTTCGATCACCATTGTGATTATTTTTTATTTCTAAGCCTGCCTGTGGGATACCTCTATACTCAATAATGAAAGTTTTAAGGCTTCCTTTACCCACCGGTTGATCCATCTTAATGACCAAAGCATCTCCTTGATGTCGGTATTTTAATTGGGAACCTGCTGATGTGATAGAGGATACTTCCATGCCTCTACCGAGACGTTCTTTTGTTTTGTTGGCTAGATCTAGTCTGAACTGTCCAACATCATTTGATTTGAATAGAATTTCAATGGAGGTAGTTCCTACTAGTTCATCGGTATCATCTGATAAGGTAAGCTCAAAAGCATAATGTTGAATATCTATCTGATAATTAAAGGGGTATTGATCGGCAAAAACAGAAGGAATAAATGCAAAGAGCAAGAGTAGTTGGGAGGTCAAATTTTTCAAAAATAGCATCAAGATATTTATTAATTGAACGTCAAAAAAATTCATCTCATTTGTAATCATCAAAAAGTATAAATAGGATGAATACTCTGAAACGTTATTTAGACGAATATAAGCTAAAAGAATACTAAAAAAAACACTTCATCGAGGATGCTATAATTATCAACGTTGATAGTAAAGAATCCGTTGTACTCGATGCATGTTTAGAGGATTATTTCTATTTTTAAAATACATTAAGGATATCATAATCAGCAGATGCATAAGTCTTCAACGATCTAAACGGAACAAAGAATCGAAGATATAATTGGCCTATTGAGGACATGAAATCAAAGTCCTACTGTGGATATGTTAAGAATAAAGGAATGGTAGTCCTATATACCTAAAGGGTGTGGTTGGAGTCAAGACTGTGGACCCATAACCGATGGCTTTTTTTATAATATTGGGTATGCATTGAGGGGGAAATGGAATAACATCGCATCTTTCCCACTAAGGCTTCATTTACAGTAATTCCATGGCAGCAAGTGCCGCTCTTGACCCCTCAGTGAGTGCATTGGTATGGCTCATATAGCCACTGAGTTCTGAGTGACCAAACTGTATTCGGCCGTAACCTTTTTTTACGATTTCTTTGGGAGATTCTTTGCCATCTTTACCAAAATGAAAACCGGGCTGTGGTGAGATATAGGCATGACCCCATCGGTTGAGAACAATTCCTGCGATATCTCTCCGAGCGTTAAAACCATAGTCGGAAAACATTAGGATCATTTGCTCAACAATTTCTTTTTCATAATCACTATAGGATTTGCGGAGCAGCTCAGCACGGCCCATAGTTCCTTGTACGGATATAGGATGTCCGGGATTATTAAACGGAACATAAAAAGTCATCACGGCCGGTTTGTCCGGCTCAAAGGGCTGATTTTTTTTACCGGTATCCATGGGACGCCTTATGGAGA
>Ga0206127_1001175_pt1 | contig 29150 bp, 22 predicted proteins | sample Helgoland_Spring_6_FD_148646 | JGI IMG/M metagenome (GOLD analysis project Ga0206127, IMG submission 148646) | Pelagic subsurface seawater microbial communities from Kabeltonne, Helgoland, North Sea - Helgoland_Spring_Bloom_20160419_1 | ecosystem: Environmental > Aquatic > Marine > Epipelagic ...
AAATTTCACTCGTTACTTGATCATATACAAGTCCATCCAAAAATACCCCAAATTTGAAAGGCTCAAACAATACACTTTCTTTCACATTAAGACCGGGCTCGAATAGATTGATGGCATCATAACCAATGTACCCAACTAAGCCACCCGCATACTTTCTGGATATGACATTTTTCGGTAACAGTTGACGTAATGCAGCATAGGGATTCTCACACTTGTGGGTTTCTGTCGTACCTGCTTGAGTGTTTTCCAGACATAACGTGTGCCGATCCTGCGCATAAACGATATAATAAGGATCAAAACCCATAATGTGGTATCGAGAAATATGACTTTCATCCCCTAGTGACTCAAGTAAAAAACAATGCTTGTAGACACGCTCTACCTTGCGGAAGAGTTCGAAAAAACTGTAATCTTCCCCGAGCTTTAGGTATTTCGGCTTCCCCAAAAGCTGGGTTATTTTAACGTCCTTATCGATCATACCTTGCGTTCCATTTTTAACAAAATTTTGCCATGTAGTTTACGTTCACGATGATGAAACATATTTATCCAAAATTACTCTGTGCCGCTTGTAAGCCTGAGCCCCTCTGGTCACGGTCGCAATGCCAACTCCCAATTCATGAGCGATTTGTCTTTGCGAAATACCTTGAGAAAGCATCTCAAGGATTTTTAACCGATTTTCTAGTTCACCCAATTCTTTTAGTGTTAGAAACGTTTCCAGCAAATGAGTCATTTCGTCCAGATCTGTAATAAAACACAAGAGCTCTTCAATGGTCATAATCCGCACCTTTTTGTTATTATGTACTAGTATGGTAGTGCATATAGGCAAGAGATGCAATAAAAAATCTTCTCACTAAAAAAACCAACGGGGTATATAGCTGGCGTTAAAGATCTTAATGTAATAATTAGTTTAGAGTAAGTTTATGAAAACTTCCATGCATGTGGGCGATGATATAATGAAAGCGATTTACAGTGTTGAGCGCGCTAGAAATGCAACACTAACAGGCATCAAAATTCTTCCAATACAAATTTAATAAAACGGTCTAATTCATGTCACCCAAAAAAATTAATCTCAGACTGCAACTTTTGAATTCGCTCACATATAGCCCTGTATTCAGAATCTGAAATATGGTCAGGCTTGGGCAACCCACAGACCGAATCTAGAACATCATCGGTATTAAACCGCCTTCCCCAAACCTTGTGGCGTAACTCGCGTATTTTTCTTGCTAAATAATCACCTCTTGATCCGTTTTGACAGTCATAAGCAGGTTTTACGCAATGCCTACAGGCAAAAACATTACTAAAATACAGTACTCCGCATCGACAGTCGCATTCGGGGCACAGCCACCATTGACGGGATCCACTTCTTAATTTTGTCCAAGCTGTTGGTATCAGTTGCTGAAATCCCTCAGTGCCTGTGAGATCTAAACCATAAGCGGTAGTTATGGCTTCAAATTCTAATACCAGCTGACCACTTGTCGACCACGATAAGTAATGCTTGGATCCATATGGAACTGACATGTAACGCTTTATATCTGATGTAACTAGCCTGGGGTAATGGTAATTGCGCTTTCTAGTTCGTGGATGATTGTAAAAGTTAGCCATATTCGTCCTAAAAGCTTTGAGGTGTGATTTTTGCCTTCAAACGTTAACCTATCCCTATAACCACAGGTTGACTCAGTGAAAAAAGTGATTGTTTGATAATTAATATTTGCTATTTTCAACTAATAAAAACCACATTTATTTTTTTAGTAGAAAAAGATATAAAAAAACATCACTTTTTTCACTTAAGGAATCCATTGTGGGATTTCTCGTTCACCCACAGTGATTGATACCGTTTGTAGCCGTCACGAGTTATAACTCTGTAGCCAATATTTTCCATTCGACTTCGACACACCTTAGACGAAACGGCTCTGAGCCCATTTTCTCGACACCAGTACTGATATTTACTGTAGGCATCAGTTACAATTACAGGAGCACCTTTTTGTGGCTCCTCTGTTACACCATTAGACTCACTATCAGATAACCATCCCTGCACAGAATTACTCTCAAGCTTCCAATCTGCAAGGCTTTTGACATGGGCCACCGATAAGAAAAGGCCGTTTTCCAAATAATCGATAACGCCTTTAATAGCCCAATCTAATATCATAGGGAGCTCAGTCTTAATTATTGTCTCAGCTAAATTGGGATCTCGCTCTAATTCTGGCTTGCTAATACTAAAATGTATAATTGCCCAACGCCGCCAAAATGCATCAGATTGATCTCTTGTAGCCAAAAAGAAGTTACTATTAAACCAGTGCGCGCATCCAGGGCGAAAAGAAAAAGCTTTACCATATGCCTCACGAGCTAAAACTCTGTCACAGCTAACGACACTTTTAAACTCAGCTCCAGGTATCACTTTGTCGTTGTTAATTTCTGGAACAAGATTTATTAGCTTACCAACTAGCTCAGCCTTTTTGTAATCTTGGTCCCACTCTAAGGGTAATACTGCACTTAGGTATTCCTTCCTTACCAGTTTTTCCATAATTTTCAGAAAACCGGATTTAAAAGAACCACCAACGCCATAAAGTAGCAGAGCTTTTTGCTCACGATGCTGAAGATTAAAAATAGCTAGGCCAGTGAACATTCTTAATTGCCGAATTTGCTCATCAGCTTCGTCTGGATGAAATGCATCCCTTAATGTTTGTAGCAGTATTTTTGGCTGTTGCTCGGATGGTTCAATACCAATTTGAAACCTAGCACGATGACTAGCATTGAGGGTGACTTGTGTTATTTTCGATTCGCAAATTGAGATGAATTTGGTTGGTGTGGCTATGCCTTTGGGGGCATCTTCAAAAAATGATTCTTTCTCAGCGTGGTCATATACAAGATCACTTAATGCTTTATAATCTGATCCTCTCCGGCATAATTTCTGGTTCTTAAAATCGGTAGCTATCTGCTGACCTACCCTTTTGAGTGATATTTTTTTCCAAATCTTTTCTGTCTCACTGCATTGCCATAACGCTCCCTCACAGGCTACTAGGTTTTTATTATCAGGCTTTAGGAGAAACTGCTCAGCAATCTCCATCTGTGAAAACTGAACGTCTTGTTTCTCTTTGCAAGCAGCCTTGATATCCACAATGGATATTCCCGTGAGGTCCTTTAATCGTTGTCGAAGCTCAATCTGAGTCAAAGCATCTGCTGAATTAATTGCGTCTAGGGCTTTATTTAAAGCCACTCTATTTTGAGGATCCTCTGCAAGGGTAATGAATATACCATCCAGAGTATCCAGTGAAGCAATATTGCGATGGGTATTCCACGATTCTCCACTAATTTTGACCCAGTTTTCACCTGCATCAAAAAGGGCTTTGTTTAAATCGCCTCCATGAAATAACAGGCTAAATGCACTAAACGCATTATGGGCACCAATGCCACCTCCCTCTGTGTAAAGAGGGTCTGCGGTACTGAGAGAATGTACCCGTCCATTTTTTACACTTGCACTGTAACTGCCGCTTTGACTTTGAGGGTGGCGAAAAATTGAACCCTGTTGAGCATAACCAGCGCTAATCAAAATCTCTTCAACATCATGTTGATTATTAAACGCGTCAATTAAGTTGAGGGGTTTGTGCTCTGTGGTTTGAGGATCGAGGCTGTCTTTTTTTAATGTTTGCTTATCACTTCTAAGCTTTAAATTTTCATTTAAAGATGGTTCGAAATACTTTTGATTAACTTTTAAATGATAGTCGTAATAGGAACCTCTATTGGGAAGAAACGCAATTTGGCTTGCTCGCTCTGAGCAACGATCGGCAATAATGCCATACGCCTCTAAGGCATCATTTAAAGACCGCTGTGCCAGCAACCATTCTTCATACTGCAAAGCCTTAGCTAATGGAATGATTACCCTACTTTTCTGGTTATCTTTCGTCGCAGATTTTGTAGTAAAGGCGATATAATCATTATCTCCAATAATTTGTTCTAGGGTTTCATATAGCTTTTTTAGCTTAGGTGGATTTTGATCAATATCACACCAAATAACTCTAAATACACCACCATTCCTTTGATCATTGAGAGAACGGCTTTTTAAGCTAGACGCCATAAACCAATGAGCATTATTTTTTGCAACCTTAAGAGGATTAATCGTTAGCTCAATGATCTGATCGATGGTTATAGTCTGCAATTCACGATTAATATTTGAATGTGCAACACCGCAACCACTGGCGAGTTCAATTTTCATTGATTATCCCCTTTAAAGTTACGAGCCGCTTCTCTAAAAGATAATCAACTACTTGCTCAAGCTTGTAATCATTTACATTTGCCGCCATGGCGGCTATAACGGTTTCTACCTCACTGGATAACCAGCCAACAGAACGACCGCCCAAATTAATCGGTGGTGGAAACTTGTTAGTTTGGATTCGTGCATAAAGTGTGGTCGCGGAAATACCTAGCTGTTTTAAAACATCTGGCTTGCGTTGTATTGAAAGTTTGCTCATCTAATAGCCTCGTATTGATTTTTTTAAACACGAGGTAATTCTTCTTGATGTAGGATTGGTATGCTTCCCAGCTGGGAAGATTAATGAGTTGCTGGGAAAATAGTGTACCGCTGATTGAGACGTATAACTTAACTATTTGAAACTTACAGAGACCTGATTTTCTTAACGCCTGCACTTATGTCGGTTTGCAAAGCGGAGCCACTGAGACCTGAACGATTACTTTTAAAAAGCAACCCCACTAGACCTCGCTCACCAGTTGATTTAGCGTATCCAACAAAAGGATTTCCGCCATCATCAAGGAGTTTTGGTTCTCTCTCAGCTAGTTCGTAGGCCAGTGCCCCAATTATCTTTAATAACGTACTTTCACGTCGGGAATTAAGCCCATTTTCGTCCCCAAAACCATCCTGTTTTTCTATATTTTCTACTAGATCTTTTCTGTTTGCACTTAAGAAAAATTCCTTTAAATGCTCCCTAGTAAAAAAAACTTCATCACTACGTGTTTCCATATCAAATCCTACGTCAGATTTGTTTCCAAGATACTTAAAGTCATCTATTCTAAATTGTAGTTGGCGTTGAATATCCAAAGCTAATTCAGCCAAAGGCAAAAGCTCAGCATCTTTTTCAGCTGCCAATTGGAGTTCTTCTATTGAACTGTAATCCTCAAGTAACCCCACAGATAGTAAAGCAGCATCTGAGGCGCTGAAATGCACTTGGACCTTGGAATGAAACATGTATCCCCCCCTATGGACATCAAAGCTAATCAGCTATGAATTTATAATATTTTATGGATATTACCAAAATTGACTGGGCTAAGCGAGCCGGTGATCGCAGCAGTTTCAATTCTTTCAGACCACCAATCCATCATCACCCTTCTGCGCTCAAGATATTGAGCTCGATTATAAGCCGCCCTCACTGTATTTGAATCGACATGGGCAAGCGCCGCTTCAATGATATCCGCATCGAATCCCGCCTCATTGAGGGTTGTACTTGCCAGAGCCCGAAGCCCATGAGAAACCAGTTTTCCGTGAAAGCCCATACGCTTTAAAGCCATATTGGCTGACTGGGGGTTATAAGACTTTTTAATACTGCGATCTGATGGAAATATAAATTCACTGCGCCCCCTAATCAAACTCATATGCTCTAAAATCTTAATAACCTGTGAGGTTAGCGGCACAGTATGATCTCGACGCTTCTTCATCCGCTCTGCCGGTATGCACCAAAGGGCTTCCTGCATATTTATTTCATCCCATCGAGCACCAGCGGCCTCACTGGGGCGGGTCATGGTATGTAATTGCCAAAGGATTAAACTGCGGGTCGTTATTTTGATATTGGCATTTTGTACTGCACTCATTAACGAGGGTAACTCACTTGGAGGTAGTGTTGGCTGATTCTGCTTCTCGGGTAATTTAAAGGCTGCCGAGATACCGGCTAGAGGGTTGTGTAGAACAACACCTGTATTTGTCGCCCAAACCATTATCTCGTTGAGTCTCTGACAAACTCGCTTTACTTGCTCCAAGGATCCCTTTGCCGCCAATGGCCTCAAAGCCTCAATGGCAAGAGGTGCTGTAACGGATGATGTTGGTAATGTTCCAAAGCTAGGAAACACATGAAGCTCTAAGGAGCGCCAAATATCCTTGGCATGATCAGAAGATACCCTGTTCTTCTTCACTTCTAACCAAGCTGCCGCCGTGAATTCAAGAGTAGCCAGTGCTTTATTTTTATTTTCCTGTTCGGCTTGAGCTTTTGAGGTTTGAGGATCAATCCCTTTTGCCAGCAAAGACCGTGCATTTGCCCTCAGGCCTCTTGCTTCACCGAGCGTCACATCGGGATATTTACCAAAACTAAGATTGGCTCGTTTTTTGGTAAATGGCCTGTAGTAATTGAACAACCATGTCTTGGTGCCTGTTGGGGCGACCCTGAGGTTTAATCCGTCACCGTCAGCTAGTGAGTACTGTTTTGCCCTAGCCTTAGCCGAATTGATTTCTAAATTTGTTAGTGGTTTTGTTTTTTTTGGCATTTTGGTAACACGCCTCTCAATATGGGAATTTGTGTTACTACAAATGTTACTAAACTTTTTGAACGTTAGCGAATGTTATAGATATTAAACGACTCATACATGGCCAGAAATACTGGCCTGTATGGTCATTTACTAGGTACTTTGTTTTGCGAAGTGTCTCCTAGATCACTTGTTTGGTGGAGGCGGCGGGAATTGAACCCGCGTCCGCCAGTCCGCTGCCTACGGCTCTACATGCTTAGTTCAGTCTTTAATTTTAGTACCTTACAACCCGACTGGCAGGGCGCATAAGGCACGATTTCGGTAAGTGTTTAGTGCATCGGCCCCGAACAAGCTTCAACACGATCTTATGAAATATGACATTTGAGCGTTGGTCTCCCCGAGGGGTTCATAACTCTGGACGCATAAGCACGGCTCCAGTCAAACGGCACTACACTGGGGTTTAAGCAGCTAGTGCGTAGTTGTCGTCGTTGGCAACTATAAGATTGCGACTTTGGATTAACGAGATTGGTCACCATCTCGGCATGCACCGGAGGTTTTGTAACCGTCGTCGAATCCAAAACGCCCCCATGTAACTTTATTTTACCATACTCTTGGTTAATAAGATGGGTGGTTTTATAGTCGTGTTTGAATTATGTTTGGTCTAGAATAAATTTTATTACGTTTTTGATTGGGAGTTTGCGATGCAACGGGGTGAGTTTTCGTCAACCTTTACATTTGTGCTTGCGGCGGCGGGGTCGGCGGTTGGGCTTGGTAATATCTGGGGCTTCCCCACTAATGCGGCGGAAAATGGCGGTGCTGCCTTTTTGTTGATGTATTTAATTTTGGCTTTTTTACTGGCCTACCCGGCGCTGATGGCTGAGTTAATTATTGGCCGCCATACTCGCGCCAATATGGTGACGGCTTTAGATTCTATAGCCACCAGTCAATCAGCTAAAAAGCTAGGGCGCTTTACGGGTTATGCGGGGATGTTAACCGCGAGTTTGATTCTGTCTTTTTATGGCATTGTAGCGGGTTGGATGCTGGGCTCTATGGCGGAACCGGTAGCCTCTACTTTAGGACTGGATGCTGTGGGCACTTGGCTAACGGAGTTTGGTACGGCGCGTAATATTAGTTTAACCGCTGTGTTTATGCTGTTGACCGGTTTAATTATTAATGCGGGCGTGGAACAGGGTATTGAGAAGTGGTCGCGCCGCTTAATGCCATCACTACTGATTTTGTTGGTTGGCTTAATTGCTTACGTGCTCACCCGAGAGGGGGCGCTAGAGGGCTTACAACATTATCTGGTACCTGACTTCTCGCAAATGACTAACCCTGACTTAATCGTTAGCGCTCTGGGGCAGGCTTTCTTTTCGATGTCTCTGGGTGTTGGCACCATGCTGATTTATGGTTCTTATATTCGCTCGGATGCTAATTTGCCGGTGGTGGGCTCTTTGGTCACCTTAACGGATACGGGTATTGCCTTTTTGGCGGGGTTGCTGATTTTACCGGCGATGTTTGTGGCGCAAAACTTGGGGGTTACCATTTATGGTGAGGATGGCAGTTTAGTGGGCGGACCCGGGCTTATCTTTCAGGTATTGCCTACCCTGTTTGAATCTATGGGTGGCGTTGGTTTATTTGTGGGCTTTGCGTTCTTTGTATTGATGTCTATTGCGGCGGTGACATCCTCTATTTCAATGCTTGAGGTACCGGTTTCCTATGCGGTAGAAAATCATAATATATCGAGAAAAAGGTCAACTTTGTGGGTATCTTCTGCAATATTTGCTATAAGTGTAGCGATTTGTCTTAATTTTGAAATAGCCTTTGATGTCGTTATTAGCCTGGCTACAGAATGGGCACAGCCTTTAATTAGCCTACTAATTTGCCTATTTGCTGGATGGATTTTTTATCGAAACTCTATACTGAATGAACTTAAGCAGGACAACTCTGATATTGAACATTCGTTATTTTGGAAGTTATGGCCGCTTTATGTGAGGCTAATTTGCCCCGCCCTAATTGCAATTATTATTTATCAAAGCCTGTAGCATTAATTAATGCGCTAATAACCGGCTATTTTTTGAGAACTGACCGCGCAGAAATTCCATCTGATCGCCGCGAATACGCCGGCTGTTTAATAGGGCTAGATACTCGGCATTATTGGGCTTAAATGGCAGCGCAACTAACTGCATATTCACTTCGCCTAATGTTCTATCGGCTTTAAATTGATTACAGCGACGACAGGCTGAAACCACATTTTCCCAGCGATCTTTACCGCCTCTTGAGGTTGGGTGAATATGATCTCTGGTGAGCTTGGCCGCAGGGAACTCACGCGCACAATAAAGACAGTGATAGGCATCACGGGCAAATAAGGTGGGGTTACTTAGCGGGCTATTGGTGCGCGGTCGCGCCAACTGTTCTCCGCCGCAGGCGATAATACTGGGCAGGTCTACCTTGGATCGCTCGCCGGTTAGCCGAGAAATACCACCCTGTACAGTGCGCACAATATCGCCTAAGGTCCAGCTGACTAAATCACGGGAGTATAAACAGACCGCTTCTTCCCAATAGAGCCAGTCGATGGGTTGCCCTGCAAGGTTAAGCCTTAGAATCCTAGTTTGCATATCAAATTTATTCCTACTGAAGATAATTGACTGTAACGAAAAAGCCCCATTGCGCGAGCAACAGGGCTTTGAGAATAATGTGCGATTATTTTAAGGGGTAATCTGCCCTGCCGATGCAAATCTGCTCGACGATGGGGGTTTTTAACTTGCGGTTTTAGGTAGTTGAACCCATTACCTCCCTTTTTAATCTTGTACCATTGTGAACAGCCTTGGGCATGCTGTCAATTATGCGCCGAACCAATTGACCGAGGCTGTATTGTGGGCTAGTGTGGCACATTGTTGTGACATTTTAATGATCTTGGTGGTGAATTGTGTCGAAAGATAAGAAAGCAGTGGATTTTGAACAGCAGCTAGCGTCACTTGAGGGGCTAGTTAACTCGTTGGAAAGTGGTGAACTCAGCCTTGAGGAATCACTTAAGTCTTTTGAGCAGGGTATTAAGGTTGCTCGTGACTGTCAGGCGGCGCTTAAGTCTGCGGAACAGAAAGTTGAGGTTTTAATGCGCCAGGGTGATGAGCTGGTTAGCCAACCCTTTGAAGATAACGAGCCTTTGTCCTAGTATTCTTATATGACTACCGAGCTTAAACAACTTTTACAGTCTTATACTGAGCAGGTCGATGCTCAACTTGAGAAAATAATCCCTAAAAACTCTGGCCCTGGGGCTGAGCTTTTTGCGGCTATGCGCTATTCGGTATTTAATGGCGGTAAACGCATGCGCCCTGCTCTGTGTTTTGCGGCGGCTGAGGCGGTTAGTGCAAGCGACAGCAATACAACCTGCGTTGCTGCTGCAGTTGAAATGATTCATGCCTATTCGTTAATTCATGATGATTTGCCGGCGATGGATGATGATGATCTGCGTCGTGGTGTTCCTACCTGTCATATCCAGTTTAATGAGGCGACGGCAATTTTAGCCGGCGATGCATTGCAGTCTTTGGCTTTTAAACAGCTTTCTGAACTGGATCTTCCTGCCTCTGTGAGTTTGCAACTGGTGGCACTTTTATCAGATTTGGCGGGCTGTAATGGCATGGTTACTGGACAGGCGATTGATCTTGCTTCCACAGGCAAGCAACTAACAGCCGACGAATTAACCCATATGCACAACCATAAAACGGGTGCATTAATTGAGGCTAGCGTTCTGATGGGGGCGATGGCGACTAATCAGGTCTCAGATCAGCAGTTAGAGGCACTTAAAAAGTATTCTCGCGCTATTGGTTTAGCCTTTCAAATTCAGGATGATATTTTGGATGTTGAAAGCTCTACTGAGCAACTGGGTAAAAGTCAGGGCTCTGATAGCGACAAGAATAAACCCACCTATACTTCTATCTTAGGTATTGAGACAGCCCGATTAGAGGCAGAGCGACTATATCAGCAGAGTCTAGAGGCTCTCTCGGCGTTTGGCGACAGGGCGCAATCGCTTCGTGCACTGGCACAATTTATTGTGCATCGAACCTTTTAATGGGCATGGGTAATTTTGTCCCTGTGGTATACTTCTCCTCTAAAATATCCTGTATTAATTAACTGCGAAACCACATGCCAATCACTTTTACTGACATCCCTGATACAAGACCTGCAACGCCTTTGCTTGATCAGGTAGATAACCCCGCTCAGCTGAGAGAATTTAGCCAAGAGCAGCTTCTTACTCTGGCAGATGAGTTGCGTGCTTTTATTCTGTATTCGGTGGGCAAAAGCGGCGGTCATTTTGGTGCTGGTCTAGGTGTGGTTGAGCTAACCATTGCCCTACATAAAGTATTTAATACCCCTCATGATCGCTTGGTTTGGGATGTGGGCCATCAAACCTATCCTCATAAAATTCTTACCGGTCGTCGTGAACAGATGACCCAGATGCGCCAAAAAGAGGGGCCTTCTGGATTCCCTAAGCGCTCTGAGAGTGAATATGACAGCTTTGGCGTGGGTCATTCGAGCACCTCTATTAGCGCGGCACTGGGCATGGCAATGGCCTCTAATCAATTAGGTATTGATCGCAAGACTGTGGCGGTGATTGGTGATGGCGCTATGACGGCGGGCATGGCCTTTGAGGCGATCAATCATGCTGCTCATGTGGATAAAGATTTACTGGTTGTTTTAAATGATAACCAGATGTCGATTTCTCATAATGTGGGCGGTCTCTCAACCTATTTTTCAAAGTTATGGGCGAGTAAGTTTTATAACCAATTGCGTGAAAGCGGTAAAAAAGCCTTGAAGGTCGTTCCTCAGGCGGCGAGTTTTGTGAAACTCACCGAAGAATATATGAAGGGCATGGTTTCGCCGGCAACTATTTTTGAGGAGCTAGGTTTTAATTATATTGGCCCTATAGATGGCCATGATTTGCCCTTACTGACCCAAACATTAAGTAATCTTAAAGAAATGAAGGGTCCGGTATTACTGCATACTATTACCCATAAGGGTAATGGTTTTGGCCCTGCGGAAAGCGATCCAGTTGGCTATCATGCGTTAACTAAAATTGAACCTAAACCGGATACAGCTGAGCCAGCTAAACCCAAAAAACCTAAATTCCAGCAGGTATTTGGTGACTGGCTATGCGATATGGCAGAGCAGGATGAAAAGCTGATAGGCATTACGCCGGCGATGTGTGAGGGCTCGGGCATGGTGGAATTTGCCGAACGTTTTCCTGAGCGCTATGAGGATGTGGCGATTGCTGAGCAGCATGCAGTGACCCTTGCCGCTGGTATGGCCTGCGAGAGTGCAAAGCCTGTTGTGGCGATCTATTCAACCTTTTTGCAACGGGGCTATGACCAATTAATCCATGATGTGGCGATACAGAATTTAGATGTCTTGTTTGCTATGGATCGCTCGGGGCTAGTGGGCGAAGATGGCGCTACACATGCCGGCGCTTACGACCTGAGTTATTTACGCTGTATCCCCAACATGATCATTATGGCGCCCTCTGATGAAAACGAGACTCGCCAACTATTGTATACCGGCTATCAGTTTAATGGGCCGGCCGCGGTGCGTTACCCAAGAGGAACTGGCACTGGCGCTGTGATCGATAAAACCATGACAGCCCTTCCCATTGGTAAGGGGCTAATGAAACGCGAAGGCTCTAAAGTGGCTATCTTAAACTTTGGCACCCTACTTGGTTCTGCACTACAGGCGGCCGAGCAACTAGATGCCACTGTGGTGGATATGCGTTTTGTTAAACCCTTAGACAAAGAAATGATTCTTAGCCTGGCCAACAGCCATGAGCTACTAGTCACATTGGAAGAAAATAGTATTGCCGGTGGCGCGGGTTCGGCAGTCAGTGAATTCTTAGCGGAGCAAGCTGTGGTTATGCCAATCCTTCAGCTTGGCCTGCCTGATCAGTTTATTGATCATGCCAATCACCAGCAGCAACTAGAAATGGTGGGGCTCGATGCTCAACAAATTTTAAGTCGTATTCAGGAACGATTGGATCGGATTTAAAATTCATCCCGTAACATCATTTATAAGGAGATTATTTGATGAAACTTTACGACTACAAGCAGGCCCCCAACCCCCGACGTGTTCGCATTTTTATGGCTGAAAAAGGCATAGAAATTGAAACCATTCAGGTTAACCTGATGAAAGGCGAACAACGCTCAGAAAGCTATAGAAAGATTAACCCCATGGGCGAAGTGCCTGCATTGGTTCTCGATAACGGCACCTGTATTGCGCAAACTAACGCTATTTGTCGCTATCTTGAAGACATATACCCCGAAAATCCGCTATATGGTCGAAATGCTGAAGAGCGTGCAATGGTAGAGTCGCAAAATCATCTTATCCATATGAATGGTATTTTGGCAGGCGGTGAGGCCTTTAGAAATTCTAGCCCTAACTTTAAGAACCGTGCCATTTCTGGCCCCCATACCTACGCACAGATACCTGAGCTAGCCGAGCGCGGCCTGCAAAGAGTTGATAATTTATTTGAAGATCTAGACAGGCACTTTGCTGACCAACAATTTTTAGTGGGCGATTATTTTTCTGTTGCCGATATTACTGCATTTTGCACAATCGGATTTATTCGATGGGTGAATAAAACTATCCCTAGCCATTGCTCAAATCTAAAACGCTGGCATGATGAAATCGCCAGCCGACCCAGCGCAAAAGCTTAATCTAGCCACTTTTTATACGCGAAAAAAAACGGCAACATGAACGAACAAATTGTTTGCTCATGTTGCCGCCGATCAAAATTAAACCAAAAACACTATTCGACTGTGAATCCAAAGGGTGTAGCATTCATCGTGTGAATAACCGTATTACCCTGTTTAAAAGTAACAGGGATGGTTTGATCGGTAAAGTTGTAAACCACATAGGATTTAGTACCGTTTTTGTCAAAGGCAATCGCTGCAGGATGGTTAGCAGTGATGTCGCCAGTTCCTGTTGCTAGATGCCCTAGTTCATCAAAGGTATGTATCCAATGATAGGTATGAGCCTTAGATTCTCCCTGCTCTGGAACATAGCTAGATACGCTGTTGTAATCTGCAATAGCAGCCTGAGCGTCTGTCATAGCCCACAGGTTCCACCATAGATCACGCCATTGATCATCAACTAATCCAGATGGCTTATTATTGCTTGATTCGCTTAATCCAAGATCTACATAATCTTCCATATAGTCTGCATGTAACCCAACGTGGAAAATTAACGGGCTAGAAGGCAAACCTTGAATACCTAGAATATGTGCGTAAGCGCCACTGAACCAAGTCGCGAAATCAACACCATCGCCCCAAATAATAGAAGTGGTTATATGCGCATAACCTGGGAAGAAGTTGTTAGATTCTGCACTGACATTGTTGTAACCATCAATATTATTCCAATACTCCCAATAGGTAGCACCGGTTGAAGCATGAAGGTACATACCTTTTTCTGTCAGCTCAGTATTGCCTGTCGCCAATCCGTAGAGAATAATTGCACCATAGGCTGTGGCTGCTTCAGAAGTCGATTCGTTGTTATTACCACGAATAAAGTTCATCTTACCATCTGCCCATGAGAAGCCATTAGCTGGGTCGAAGTTTCTCATATGCGGGAACATTGGATCATCTTTATCCGCTGCGTAGTCACGAATTAGCAACTCGATCATCGGCCCATATTGATCTTGACCACACCAGGCTAGATCAACACGACAGATCTCTGCCGCTGCGCGCACAAAATAACCATAATGGAAATGGTGATCCGCTAAGCGCTGGTGCGAGCCATAGGCCTCATCAAAGCCTAGCAAGGTATTCCAGTCACTGTCGTAAACAAAATATTTCTTCGTTTTGAGTACGCCATCTGCTTCCGATGAGAACCAATCAGAAAGCTCAGCTTTTAGCCAATCGATCATATCATTAGCTTCAGTGGTCATACCTATAGAACGAGCAATAGCTGATACTTCAGCAACCTTACCGTAGTTCTTGCCTGACCAGTAGGTGTCCTCGTAGAGATCACCCTCAGCGGAAGTATTCCAAACATTTGAGCCCTGATTGACAAAATCAGTGACCAACCCTGCAAGGGTTGCCTGATTAAAGCTGCCATCAATTGACGGCAAGGTTGGCAATACACCTACATAAGGAATTTGATAGCTAAATTGCGAAAGCTCTGCGAACTTAATCGTACCGCGCGCACTTCGAATTTGATAAGGCGTAGTTGCTTGAGAAGCATTTTTCCAATGCAATGGATGCATACCAGCAATTGTATCTACTGCTGCTCCCTGCTCATCGACATAGCTATGCGTCACTGTTACCTCGTTATTTGAGGAATCTACAGCATAATCAATATTGACCGCTGCCACCTTGTTGCGGGCCGCACTTGCAAACTGATTAATCATTGAGCTAGAAACCGAACCCGCTGTTAGATGCGGAAGATAAACTAGAGTCATCTCTTTAGCGCTGTTAATTACGCCATTGGTACCCATGGTCATTGGGTCTGCGTTATCAGATAAATCAGGGAAGCTGGTTGAACCTTCGCCCACAATCAGGAAGTTATTGATTGCGCCAGCAACATTTGTCCAAATACCCAACATATTACTTGGCGTTGAGAATGTACCTTTTTCGCCTACACCATCTTGACGAAGTGTTCTAACTTCAAGGTTACCTGCGTATGCTTTGAAGTAAACATAGGGTGAACCATGAACAAAAGTCGCTTCCATTACGTCAGTACTGCCGCTTTTCCAAAGCACAGTCACCGAACCTTCACTATGGTCTTTGGTAAAGGCCTCTAAATTAGAATAAGCTGAGTTACCTACGGCTATACCATCAAAAACTTCAGCGGCATGATCACCAATTGGGTAGTAGTACTGCCCCGGATTGGTCACCCTTAGACCAGAAGGAATACCTCCCACTCTAGCGCCTTTGTTATTGATCCTCGCAGAAATAGGATCTGGCGTAATATAGGCAGAATCATCATAGTCACCTACCGTCATTTCACCTAGGAATGAGATAGATCCCCACCATTTGTGAGTCTGAGTAGGTTTACTCGCTGCCGGACCGGTTAATTGCGGATAAAGCTTAGTAATATTACCCGTAGGAATGCCCGTACCCTGATTACAACCCAGCGCTTGCACTGCTGCATTGGTGGAAATTACACCGGCATTTTCAACCCAATAACCGTAATCTGATTTACAGCGATGATTTGAGGGGTAAATAGCGTCACCAATGCTACCTGCACCATAACCCAGAGTATTGTAGTCGTCTGGTGCATCTATGCCATTACCACCACTACCAGAACCACCGTTGGGATCTGTTGAAGTCGTTATCATTAGATCAGCAATTTTAACGGCCGTATTTCTTTCCTGAATATAAAAGATTAGGTTGCTAAAGGTCTTAATACCTTGACTAGGAATTTGAATCGTATAGGCCTGGTCAGCAGATCCTGATATCGTGGTAAATGCTGTACTGTAAGACGGCTCAGTGTCTGGATGTGAATTAAATTCAAACTTAAATTGCACATTAACCGACCCACCAGAGGGAACTGCACCGGTAAAGCTTATTGAACCACCATCTGCAAAACTTAATGGATAAAGCGAAAGATCCATATTGGCAATACCCGCCCATGGCTCTGCAGAGGAGGGATGAGTAAACTCGTCACCCTGAATCGTCGTGCCACCAAAGGCCTCAATGAAATTCGCTGGACCTACTGCCTCAGTCACGAAATCATCGCCGCCTGAACCTGTATCACCTGAACCTGTATCACCTGAACCTGTATCACCTGAACCTGTGTCACCTGAACCTGTGTCACCTGAACCTGTGTCACCTGAACCTGTGTCGCCTGAACCTGTGTCACCTGAACCTGTGTCGCCTGAACCTGTGTCGCCTGAACCTGTGTCACCTGAACCTGTGTCACCATCTGGATCAACCGAAATAACGATATCTGAAATTTCTACCGCTACATCCCTTGTATCAAGGTACACAATGAATGATCTAAATGCGTTGTTTCCTTGAGATGGAACCGAAATAGAATAGCTAGCGACCTGATCACCTATAACAGTAACCGACGCAGTATCAAAAGCTGGATCAACATCTGGATGTGGGTTTTTCTCGAAGCGGAAGCGAACATCTGCCGAACCACCTGCCGGAATAGCAGCCGTAAAGGTAATAAGGCTAGCTTGAGATAAACTGATTGGGTAAAGGGACGTATTCATGTTAGCGAACCCGGCCCATACCTCAGCACCCGCTGGGAAAGTCAATAATGTGCCATCACCAATAGTAGTGCCACCAAATGCTTCAGTAATAACGAAACCATCAGCCGGTGTGTAAACCGGATCAGTTCCACCGGTATCACCACCAGTGCCAGTACCTGGATCTGTTACACCTGTGAAATCACTTGGGCAAGCGTTATACACATCGGTTGGATTAGTAGCATCACCGGTCACGTTTAGAGAGCGGTTAGCGCCAATAGTATGAGCACAATTTTCAGGAACAGCTTCACTGGAAACCCATGCACCTAGGGCATACTTATACTGATGTTCGCCACCCGCTAGGTTAGTAGTAATGGTCCAAACATTGTCACCGTTATCATCAGACAATGGTGCGCAGCCACCACACCAGTTATTAAATCCACCTTGCAAGGTTGGTACTTCACCACCCAAATCAACACCGGTCATGTCCACAGAAAAAGTGATATTACCACCCAGTGTTGGTGCCTCACCCGGACAGCCGTTGTAGGCGTCGGTTGCAAGAACTGTGTCACCATTCATAGTAAAGCTGCGATTAGCACCGATAGAATTCACGCAGTTAAGCGGAACATTTTCTTGAGAAACCCAATTACCCAGCGCATATTTATACTCATAAGATGCTTCTGGCAATTCGATTGTCAATGACCAAATATTATCACCATCAGGATCAGACATTGGATTACAGGCGCCACACCAGCCATTAAACGTACCCTGGATAGTCGGCACTTCGCCCAATAGATCAATTCCTGACATATTGACAGTGAAAGTCACATTTTTTGGCAACGAAGCTGCTGTTGAACCATGAAAATATAAGTTATCGAACTTAACCGTACCATCACCAACAACTTTTAACTGGTTAACCGCTCGAAGATCAACCACGTCATAGGCAGATAGAGGAATATCAACACTCACCCATTGCCCCAAAACGATTTGGTTAGTCAGGCTATAACCTGTTTCTGCACCTGGCGAATTAATCACAAACATCTCTAATGCAGATGCATTGTCTGTGTAGAAGTCTACATGGAAGAATTCTTTAGTAGAGACATCCTGAGCTTCAAACTCAGTTCCCTGATAGTTCAAATTTGCATAGGTAAGAACATCGCCTACTGTAACCTGTGTTTGCTGCTCCCAATAGGGGTTGAAATCAGTCACATTCACATTGGTGTAGGTATCACCAAAGATTGAAATAACTCCATCAGCAGGCTGGTTTGGCGTGCCAGAACCGCTGTCTCCTGTATCACCTGAGCCTGTATCACCTGAGCCTGTATCGCCTGAACCTGTATCACCAGCATCTGAATCAGAAACCTCGGTGACTATTAGGTTAGATACTTGAACCGCTACATCGCGATCCACAACATACATAATAAAGCTTCTAAAGGCATTGTTTCCCTGTGACGGAATATTAACGCTGTATGAAGAATCTGTAGCTCCAGTTATTGTAACCGTCGATGTGTCATAAGAGGGGTCAACGTCTGGATGTGGGTTCTTTTCAAATCTAAATTTAACATTCGCCGAACCACCAGATGGTACAGCAGCTGTAAAGCTTATCGAACCGCCGCCAGAGAACACAAATGGATAAAGCTCAAGATCCATATTGGCAAAACCAGCCCAGCTCTCAGCCGCAGCGGGGAAAGTAAATAGCTCACCATCAATCGTGGTTCCACCAAAAGCTTCGGTAAACTGAGCTGGACCTTTTTCGGTACCTGAACCTGTGTCACCTGAACCTGTGTCACCTGAACCTGTATCACCTGAACCTGTATCACCTGAACCTGTATCACCTGAACCTGTATCACCTGAACCTGTGTCACCTGAACCTGTATCACCTGAACCTGTATCACCTGAACCTGTATCACCTGAACCTGTGTCACCTGAGCCGGTGTCATCATCTGATGGCATGAACGAGGCAATATACTGCTCAATATCAGCATGTGTAGTTCTAACTGCATCTTGCGCTACAGTTTGATCGACTAGCGCCTCGCCTCTTAAGTTAAACATATACCTTAGGAGCATCAAACCGTCAGTCAACGCATCTACTGCGCCATTGTCATCAATATCTGCTATCTGATAGGCTGCAGTTAAGTTTGCTTCAACTTGCTCATGGGTGAGAGTTGAATCCGTGGCAACAGCCCCGTCAATCAAGCCATCGCCTCTTAAGTTAAAGCTGTGACGCAACATCAACAAGCCATCGGTCAGGGCATCTACCGTGCCATTACCATCAAAGTCCCAGCTTCCACCAATGATATCCAGTGTGTAAGAGCTTGGTGCAAATAGGTAGCCCGCAGCATTACTAGCCGCAGAAAAGTTAATCACTGTACTTTCTAGACTGTCATCATCAGCAACATTAAAGGTTGCCGTCAACAAATCAGAAGGCAAGCTTCCTGGCCAGCTTCCGAATAATGATGCCCAGTTAGCCGTTATAAATTTATCGGTTGAAGCATCACCATCTAAATCATCAACATCATCCGATGAGCCATCAGAGGAAATATTGTCAGTGGTCAATACGTTTGCAAACTCAACAAATTCTAGAGCTGAACTATTGTAGTGAACACGAAGGCCCAACCCAGTTAAGGTAGCGTCAGCATCAGTAACATCATAGCCAACAGTAATAGACACTGGTGAACCTAACATTCCCTTTGGTGTGCCATTTACAAATACAGATTGAGAAGGGTCTTGAGCCTGAATTGAGAAGGACGAAAATATGGCCGCAACCAGTACAGATAACTTAATGATTTTCATTGTGATCACTCTTTTAGTTTTTTATTTTTTTATTTTTTTATTTTTTAAATAGATATGCCGCTAGGCTTAATATAATTATTGTTGGCTTTTTTATTATTTTTAGGCGCAACTTATGATCCTATAATAGGCAAAGTAGTGAAAAATGGAAAGAGGTAGGAGTTCGGCTGGCTCAACTCGAACCATCAAATCAGCGAATTCAAGCAATAGGCTGCTTTCTATACTCGGTGGGGGTCATGCCAACATTTTTCTTGAAGAAGGTATTGAAGACAGATTTACTATTGAATCCAACTTCTAAGAAAATATCTGATACGGTTTTTTGCTTATCAGTGTCCGTTTGCATTATGCGCTTGGCTTCTTCGATTCGGTAGTTGTTAATAAATTCATAGAAATTCATTTTGAAGTGGCCATTTAAGATTGCAGAAAGCTCTCTGGCCGGAACATCCATTAACTCTGACAATGTATCCAAGGTAATATTAGATTTTAGATAAGGCTTTTGTACTTCCATGAAGTTATTGATTCGCTCAACATATTCGGGGTCAGCTTGATATTCTGGGTCAGCTGCTTTGGGTTGATCGACAATTTTTTCTACCGAGGTCACGTTAACCGCACTGTAAAATAATAAGAAGCAAACTAAAATAAGATCAGCGTAATAGGTGGTTAGTCCCAAAAATATCAGGAATTCGACCTGAACTGGGTAAAACAAACCAATCACTTTCGAGAACGACAAGACAACACCGACCAAGGCAACGACTGCGAAACCCGTAACTAATATTTTTAGCCATGTGAGGTCTATATTTTCAATACTGGAACGAGATTCCTTAAGTTGCTCTCTGTATTTATTAATCAGGTAAATCGACATTGCCAAATAAAACAGTCTTGAGGACTTAATCAGAGTATCCATACAGACAAATTGCCATTCAAGATCAAACAGATAGTTTTCAATGATATTTCTTTTGATCATTGCATCCTGGCCATAGAAAGCAAAGGTCAAAAACACCAAATAACTGACTACGGGAACAAGATGCCATCTATGCTTCATTTGCAGGCTAAAGTTTGGCCTGATTAGGGATACCACATAGAGATAAAGCAAAGGGCCGTCGAGCGCATAAGCAAGACTACCAATAAAAAACCAGTTGGGCGAGGACTCGAGTACGGCATATCTAAATTGGTCGCCATAAAGCATCAGCTCATGCAGGGAAACAAAGGACTGGGTCAGAAAAAAACCAGCTAATAGACAGGCGCTATTAGTTTTGAACTTCCCGCTTGCCACAATCATGGTGGCAAATAGGAAACACATGATGGCGGTCATCATTGTTGCCATATCATGAAGTTCAAACTTAATGGTTTCCATTAAATCTCCGGCCAAAAGCAATTATTTTAGATGATACGGCTAGAAGTTTGATTTAGCCGAGTGCGGCAAGACTAGCCATTGAAAAAAAATTTGCAAAGACTAGTTAAGCTCAAGCTTGCTTATTTTGAGCCGAAATGACTTGATGAGAATTGTTATCAGACGCTTTTACAAAAAACCCCTCAAAATTGAGGGGTTTTAAATATTACTGATGCCTAATATCTTTACCTTTAACCACATAGACAATTTGCTCGCAGAGATTTTTAGAATGATCTCCAATACGCTCTAATGATCGAACCACCCATAGAATATTGATCGCGCGACTAATACTTCGCGGGTCTTCCATCATATAAGTTACAAGCTCACGCAGTGCGGTTTTATAATCAAGGTCAATTTGCGCATCCTCTTCTAAAGTACTCATTGCCGCCTTTACATCAAATCGAGCAAAGGCATCGAGCGCGTTTGCTAGCATGGCTGACACCGAACTGCCAAGATGCCTCACTTCTTTGTAACCCTGTGAAAGAGAATCTTGCTCTGAAAGAATAATTGCATGATTAGCAATTTTCTTTGCCTCATCACCAATACGCTCTAAATCATTGACCGCCTTTGTTACCATCATCACAAAGCGTAAATCACTCGCAGCTGGCTGTCGTCGGGCAATAATCAGAATGCAGGCCTCATCAATATCTACTTCCATTTCATCAACCAGACGTTCATCACGAATGACTTCTTCAGCCAGGCTACTGTCCGCTTTTATAACAGCCTTAATGGCATTTTTAAGCTGCTGCTCTACCTTGCCGCCCATTTCCATAAGCTGCGTACGGATCTCTTCGAGCTCCTCGTCAAACTGCTTCATGATATGGTTTTCAAATGTCATTTTTGGCATTTTATCTTCCTCTAGCTTTTCTAACTAAAATTCGGCGGGCCTTATTACCCAAATCTTCCTGTAATATAGGCTTCTGTCAGCTGATGCTCAGGCATCGTAAATACTTGCTCTGTGGGGTTAACCTCAATTAATTTCCCTAGGTGGAAGTACGCTGTACGATTTGAAACACGAGCAGCTTGTTGCATGCTGTGTGTCACAATAGCAATCGTAAAATTCTGACTTAATTCCTCAATGAGTTCTTCAATTTTTGCGGTTGCAATAGGGTCCAATGCTGAGCATGGCTCATCCATTAGAATTACCTCGGGGCTAACTGCAATAGCTCTTGCAATACAAAGTCGCTGCTGCTGACCACCGGAAAGACCTGTTCCTGGCTGATGAAGTCGCTCTTTGACCTCCGCCCATAGTCCCGCTTTTTTGAGGCTTTCCTCAACAATTTCATCCAGGTCAACACGCGAATCAGCAAGCCCATGAATCTTAGGGCCATAGGCAATGTTTTCAAAAATTGATTTAGGGAATGGGTTGGGCTTTTGAAACACCATGCCCACTCGCGCCCGCAGTTCAACAACATCCAGACCCTTTTGATAAATATCATCGCTATCAAGCTGTATATTGCCGGAAACTTTACAGGTATCAACTGTATCATTCATGCGATTTAGGGTGCGTAAGAATGTTGATTTACCACAGCCCGAGGGCCCAATCATAGCAATCACTTCGTTTTTGGCAATATCCACGCTGACATCGTGAATTGCCTGCTTATCGCCATAAAACACATTGACGTTACGCATGCTCATTTTTGGATTTTCACAAAAAGGCACTCCAACCGTTGCCTGTTTTACATCAACCTGAAGATCTTGCTTCGACTGACTGCTTACATCGATTGTTTTTTGTGGTGCTGTTTTAGCTTCACTCATAATTTTTCTCTTTTACCAACGACGTTCAAGACGTTTTCTCAGCCATACCGCTGAAATATTCATAATTAACAGGAAAGATAAAAGCACCATAATGGCCGCTGATGTCTTTTCAATAAAGGCTCGCTCAGGGCTATCTGCCCATAAGAAAATCTGGACGGGTAACACGGTAGCAGGGTCTGTAAATCCCTGAGGGATGTCGACAATAAATGCCACCATTCCAATCATTAGCAGTGGTGCAGTTTCACCTAGCGCCTGTGCCATACCGATAATTGCACCGGTCAGCATCCCTGGAAGCGCAAGGGGTAATACATGATGGATAACCACCTGATACCTAGAGGCTCCCATACCCAGAGCAGCCTCTCGAATAGAAGGAGGCACAGATTTAATGGCTGCTCGACTGGTAATAATAATCGTCGGTAAGGTCATTAAGGTTAATACTAAACCACCCACAATAGGAACTGATCGTGGAACATGGAAAAAATTGATAAATACCGCTAAGCCCAACAAACCAAAGATAATAGAGGGAACCGCTGCCAAGTTATTAATATTGACCTCGATAAAATCAGTAAATCTATTTTTAGCGGCAAATTCCTCGAGATATATCGCCGCAGCAACCCCAATAGGGAATGACAGCATCAAAGTAAGCAATAAGGTTAATAATGAACCCACTACAGCACCGCGAATACCCGCCTGTTCTGGCTCTCGCGAGTCTCCGCGAGTTAACAGATTTGTATTCAGCTGCAGTCGAATCTGACCCTGCTGATGCAGTTGATCAATCCACTGAACCTGCTTGGCCGATAATCGCGCAGCATAGGGCTCGCCATCTAGCCAAGATTTGTAATAGGTATCAATATCATCATCAACCAGAATCCAGCGTGTTTCAGTTTTACCAAATAGATCCGGATTAGCTAAAAGACGATCTTTGAGATCAAAACCCGCGCCATTACTCAGCAACTTATAGAGTTTACGCTTGTCACGCCGACCCGACACATCAGAAAAACTATTGCGCAATGCTTGTTTAGGAACAGCATCCCAATTAGCCTGCATTAAAAGCGACTTATCAGTTAGACTATTTATGCCTATAACTTCAGGGTCGTAATGAACCTCTAGCTGAATATAAGTCGCTTTAAATGCTCCATGACCCTTACTGATAATATCCACAAATAAAGTGAATACCGCAGCGAGACCAAGGATGATCGCAATTCGTCCATACCAGCGAAATCTGGTTTCAGAACGGCTACGTCGCTTGAGAGAGCGTTTAATTTTAGGAAGATTATCCATAATTTACTCGTATTGCTCACGATATTTTTTCACAATATGCAGTGCGAAAATATTTAACAACAGGGTGACTGTAAATAGCATTAGACCCAGAGCAAACGCCGCTAAAGTCTTTGGGCTGTCAAACTCTTGGTCACCGGTCAACAGGGTAACAATCTGAACTGTCACCGTGGTTACCGACTCTAAGGGGTTTGCGGTTAATTTAGCCGCCAGCCCAGCTGCCATCACCACAATCATGGTTTCACCGATAGCGCGAGAAATCGCCAGCATAACGCCGGCGACAATGCCCGGAAGCGCCGCAGGGATAACCACTCGGCGAACTGTTTCAGAATGCGTAGCACCCATGGCAAGTGAACCGTCACGCATTGTTTGGGGAACTGCAGTAATCACATCATCGGCTAGCGATGAAATAAACGGAATGATCATAACGCCCATCACCAAACCCGCTGCAAGTGCGCTTTCAGATGAAATGGTTAAACCAAAATCCGCCCCTAGATCACGTAAAAATGGCGCTACCGTTAAAGCCGCAAAGAAGCCATAAACCACTGTTGGCACTCCCGCCAAAACCTCTAAAGCTGGCTTGGCATAGGTGCGCACTGTTTTGCCTGAATACTCTGCTAAATAAATAGCCGACATAAGACCAATAGGCACTGCCACAAACATGGCAACCGCTGAGATTAAAAGAGTGCCTACAAACAGTGGAACCGCGCCAAAGCTTCCCGAGGATCCCACTTGGTCTTCTCGAATTGCCGTCTGCGGGCTCCAATCTAGACCAAATACAAAATCAAAAAATGGCACTGAGCGAAAAAATTGAATTGACTCAAATAGAACCGAAAAAACAATACCTACGGTGGTGAAAATAGCTAAACAGGCACAACCTAGTAGCAGGTTTTCCATGACCTTTTCGACGGACTGGCGCGCTCTAAATTCTGCAGCGATCTTATACCAGCCCCAGTAGAGGCCAATTACCGCTAGAATTAAACACAGCGCAGTCAAAGACCACTGTGAAATAACACGAAGTCCTGCCATAGAATCGGCAACGGCGATTAATGAGGCAGGCTGACCCTTTGAGCTCATTATCCCATCGGCCAAATTACTGATCTTATTTAATAAAAGATTGTAATCCGCTAACGAAGCAGGTGCTATATCAGCAGGTAATGACCCCATGATAATGCTATTAATTACCGGCTCGTCAAAAATCAGCCACAACACCAAAATAATCAGCGAGGGTAAGGCACACCAGAGTAATGCATTAAGCCCATAGTAATTTGGCAGAGAATGAAGATGCCTAATACCACCGAGGGGCTTTGCCACAAGGAGTGAACGACTTCGCCCAATATAAAAAGCGACAGCGCCAAGTGTTAGCATTAATAAAAATAAATTCGAAGATTCCATAAATAAAATATTAATCCACTATAAACAAAACAACCCGGCTACTTGAGCCGGGCAGTACTTTGACAACTTATGACTATTATTTCAATGGCTCTTTGCCATTCATTGGCGTTAAGGCTCTTACGCTTTGGGCAAGTGCCTTTCGCTCTGCCGTAGGCAATGGAATCATGCCCTTTTCTGCCAAGTAGCCTTCTTCGCCCCAGGCTCTTTCGCTGGTGAATTCTGTCAAATAACCTAAAATTCCTGGAACCACCTCAATATGTGCTTTTTTTACATAGAAAAATAGTGGTCTGGAAATCGGATATGACTTATCTGATATGGATTCAAATGTAGGCTCAACAGATTCGATCAATGCACCCTGTACCTTGTCAGCGTTTTGGTCGAGGAAGCTAAAACCAAATACACCTAATACTGAAGGGTTAGCCTGAAGTTTTTGTACGATAAGGTTATCATTTTCACCCACTTCAATATAACGACCATCTTCACGCACTGTATGACAAACAGACTTATATTGATTCTTGTTTGTTTTCTTTAGCGCCTTGATCCAAGCAAACTTTTTACAACCGCCTTCAAGGCCTAGCTCGGCAAATGCGTCTCTAGTACCAGAAGTTGGCGGTGGACCTAATACTTCAATCGCAACATCGGGTAAAGATGCATTAACCTGTTTCCATGTCGAATAAGGATTATCAATTAACTCGCCTTCTTTCTCGCCGGGCACTTTCGCAGCTAGAGCCAAGAAGATGTCTTTGCGGCTAATTTTCATGGGTGTAGATTTGATGGAGTTTGCAATCACAATGCCGTCATAACCCACCTGAACCTCAATAATGTCCCTAACGCCATTTTTCTGACACTTATCAAACTCAGACTTCTTCATGCGCCTTGATGCGTTTGTCACATCCGGGTAGTTTGTGCCTACACCTGAACAAAATAACTTCATACCGCCACCAGATCCGGTAGATTCAATCTTTGGCGTAGGCTTGCCGCTAGCACGTCCATAGCGCTCTGCTACGACCGTGGCAAATGGATAGACTGTGGAAGATCCAACCACTTCCACGTTTTCACGGGCTACAGACGAAGACGCTCCGATGAAAGCCACAAGTATTAACAGTATAGTAGGGGTAATTTTATTGATCATCATTAGACTTTGACTCCTAATTATTTGTAATTTCAAAATCATCGTTGTTTAACATTGGAGTCACTTTAAGAAATGTTTATGACAGTTATGTGACAGTATGAAAAAAAACCTTTGTCATATAATTGTCATATTTCTATCATATGTTGCACAGATCGCTGACATAAAATGTTCTTGCCAGCGTTAAATGAAATACCAATTTAATTTTTTTGGGGAAGTAATATGAATAAAGTAATTCTTTTAACGACCGCTATGGCTTCGCTTGCAATAGCACCTTTTACTGCAGCTAACGGCCCTATTGATGGCAAGCTGTATGGCAAAATCAATGTTGCTGTTGTTAATTCAGACAGTGGATCTACAGATACTTGGAAACTCAACAGCAATGCATCGCGCATTGGCCTAAAGGGTTCTTCACAGATCTCTGAAGGGTTGTCGGTTTTCTATAAAACTGAATTTGAAGTTGCCGCTGATGACGGTAGTAATGATATTAAAAAGTATTCAATTGATACAGGCACCGAAACAGTTGAAGTGAAGGATACAAGCACTTTTAAGCAAAGAAATATTTTTGTTGGAATTAAGGGCCAATATGGTTCATTACTGGCCGGTAAAAATGATACGCCGACTAAACAAGCACAGAAGAAAATTGATTTATTCAACGACTCAGTCGGCGATATCAAGAAAACTTTTGCCGGTGAAAACCGTATGTCCAACATCATTGCCTATACTACACCCAAGTACGGCAACTTCTCTGCAAGCTATGCGGTAATGCCAAGCGAAGCAGTTGATGGTGGTCTTGCTGACTCTAAGTCTTACTCTGTAAACTACAAGAAAGACGGACTTTATGTTGCAGTAGCTGCCGACAGCAACGTTAAAGATGCTGACATTCTTCGTATTGTTTCTCAGTATAAACTTGACGCTTGGAAGCTTGGCTTCATGTATCAAGAAAACGATACAACTAATGAATCAGGTTATTTTACAAGCGCTGCATATAAGTCCGACAACATCACTTATAAAGCTCAATACGGCAATAATGAAAACGATACAGAGGGTTCAGATAAAACGACCTTATCTCTGGGTGCTGATTTCAAGTTAGCTAAAAATACCAAGAGCTTTGTATTTTTCACTGACAATGAAAGCTCATCGTCTACAAAAACTATTGGTTTAGGTTTAGAACATAAGTTCTAAGAAAAGTTGTTGCATAAAAAGGGCGCTTAGGCGCCCTTTTTTATTGCTTAGGGAAAGTGCAGGTAAATGTCGCACCGCTACCCAAAGTTGATTTGATAGCCAGCGTTGCATCACAACCTGTTAGGGCGTGTTTTACTATAGCCAAGCCCAGTCCACTGCCGCCGGTATTAGAGTTGCGACTATTGTCACCACGATAGAATCGTTCGGTTAGGCGGGGAATTTCATCGGCGTCAATACCAACACCGTTGTCACTAATTACCACCTCAGTGTGAGTTTCACTCTGAGTAATATCTATTACTATATCTGCGCCCTGCGGGTTATGAAGTACCGCATTAAAGACAATATTACTTAAAGCGCTGCGAAGCATTTTAGTATCCCCATTCAGCACTGTGGATGTGGGGCAATTTAGCTTAATATTATGCTTATTTGCACCAAGCTGCTCAGCCTCAGCGACGATTTGTGACATCAAATCACCAAGATCAACCGGCTGCTGAACTAAGGTCACCGCATCTGATTCAAATTTTGATAGCAGGATAATATCATCCGCCAAATCCTTCATGCGATCGATCTGATTAGACATTTCTTGATAGGCTTTGTTTGCTATGGCTGAATTACCCTTTAGGTCACTCAGGGTATCTACATAGCCACGCATGACAGTCAGCGGCGTTCGTAACTCATGAGAAACATTGCCCACAAATTCTTTTCGCACCTTTTCTAGCTCATTGATTTGCGTGATATCAGAAATCACCACCACAATTTCACTTTCGCCAAACATGACGGCAGAAAATTCTAATAGGCGACCATTGTGGATTGATGCAGGTAAGGGCGTTGATGATTCAAACTGACTGCTATTGATATAGGCAACAAATTGAGGCTCACGAATAAAATTAGTGATAGCCACGCCTCGATCACTTGATCTGAGGCCTAAAAATTTTTTCCCTGCACTATTCCACCAGTCGATAGTCCGATCTCTGCGAAGAACAATGACCGCATCGTCTACCGCTTCGGTGACACGCTTGGCGCGATTGATGGCTCGACGCATTTTCTCTTGGGTTCCACGATGGCGACGGCGCTGGCGATTTAGGGTATCGGCAAAATCGCCCCAAACACCATCCATATCCGGCGGAACACCGCGCATACCAATATCAATCCAATCAAAAATCCGACCAATAGTTCTCGAGGCCCAAATAATATAGACCAATACGCCAAATAACAGTGCTTCTAGAGGTCGCTCAAAGCTGATACCAAGGATAAGTGAGAACAACACAATTGCAGTAATTCGCCATATCTCGTTTTGCATTCCTAGTCGCAATGGATCTGTATCCTCTATGTATGTGCTAGCTTAGTTGAAAAGCGGTAACCCGTTCCCCGCACAGTCTGCACATAGTTTTCGTGACCTGCAACTGAAATTGCTTTGCGCAATCGTCGAATATGCACATCAACGGTTCTTTCATCGAGGTATACATTGCTTCCCCAGACATAATCTAGGATTTGATCGCGCGAATACACGCGTTCTTGATGAGTTAGGAAAAATTGTAATAGCCTAAATTCTGTAGGGCCAAGATTGACCGAGCCTCCAGAAATAG
>Ga0206127_1001177_pt1 | contig 29103 bp, 19 predicted proteins | sample Helgoland_Spring_6_FD_148646 | JGI IMG/M metagenome (GOLD analysis project Ga0206127, IMG submission 148646) | Pelagic subsurface seawater microbial communities from Kabeltonne, Helgoland, North Sea - Helgoland_Spring_Bloom_20160419_1 | ecosystem: Environmental > Aquatic > Marine > Epipelagic ...
AATGAAGTTATAGTTTTGACGACCTCGCCCTGAGCTAGAATAGTGGTCTGGACTACATTCTTATTCGCGGGACCCTGCGCCTGCATAGAGAAATCATGTAACTGGTGTCTAACTAAAAACTCTCTAACATCGGCAGTCGCATCCATGATAGATTTTTCAATTCCTGTAGCTGTTGGGACTACAAATGTTACGGTTAAGCCAGCGGTTTTAAACTGCCTAAGAGTCTTAACGATGTCCAAATTTGATTTCGATAGCATTTAACCAATTTTTCCCGACGTGCTAATTCTTTGAATTCTGATTTTGAAAGCTTGCCACCATCTTAGAGTCATTGCACAACATCCCACTCAGTAACTTTTTTCCAAACCATATCCCCTTGTTGCAGATAAAATGCACCGACACAATCATCTTCATACTCAACAATTATCCCGGTGCGGGTTTTATACTTCCAGTAGCTATTAATTGTCGACATTATTATTTCTCTTCGTTTTGGCGTTCATTCATCTTCAAGCCATGAGTCATTTTGAAGTATTATAAAGTTTTTACAAACAGCACTACCTTTACCTAAATCGTCTATGACCCTCACATACTTCGTTCTTAGTCTATCTTAAAGTATTGAGTCTTAAACCATAAGCGTCTCACTAGTTTTCTGTTAAAGGCAACCCTGTCCATAGGTCAGCGGGTTATGGTTTGTTTAGATTTAAGCGTTATACTCACCTTAGTATAGTTTAATAAACTTGTAGGTCGTGATGGCCTATTCACCCAGCACGTTGAAATGATATGTCTTTATTTACTGAGTGGAATTCATTATTACTTGAAGAATATTTTTCGCCATCTAAAGCTTGCCAGGATGTTTGGATTCCGACAACTAGGCTTGAACTTGAAGGAATTGGTGTTCATAAAGGTGGAGCAAATGGATTGATCGAAGCTGTTAAGCAGGGACCGTCTTGGCTTCATGGCCATGGCCATATTGCGGACAAAGCACACAAACTTGCCATGCAGCGATTAGCGCCCAGCAACCGGACTAATGGTTATCGAGATCCTAGTGATGATCTAGAAGTGTACCAAGATGCAAACGCACCAACATATTTACCATATATTGCGTTGTGGGTTCTTGCCCACTCTGAGGTGGAGAGCTCTGGTTTCTATAAAAAAGTAGGTGAGTTGGTTTGCGCCGAATTTCCAAGCAATACAAGAGACCAAATGGAATATGTATGGAGCGACTTACAATATTGGTCATCATTTGAGGCAAAAGAAAAATTTGGGAAATTCAAACTGAATGTGCTCGGTAAGCATAGGTATGTCGGGATGGCATATGCTCAAGCAATGGTCACTCATAAGGATATTGATGGAATAAGTATGCTGTTTGGTAGTTGTAGATTACATCCCGGACAAAGTTTAAATGCTGCCCATTTCGCGCAACTACTCGAGCATGGGCAACATTCACACTATTTAAGCCGAGGCCTTAAGGCTGCAATGGGAAGACCCGACTACAGAGATCATTTAGAGCAATTGCTAAGTGCTTATCTTGAGTTCTGGGATGGGCGAGTGCCAAAGCGTAAAAATGCGGTTAGTGGTGGTTCAAGTAAACAAGTTGAGCACGATAAAGTGGGAAGCGATGAACTATCTGTCGTCCTACAGATAAAATCATATGGCGACGTTGATTGTTGGGAAATCGGATGGCGTCTTCCGGCGACCGCAACTGGTTCGAGTTACGCAATTAAAGTTGGAGGTGGTGAGGAGGCAAATGCCAGACTGGAGCTAGCAGGGACCCATGTCCACTGTGTATCTTCGGTAAATCAAAATGATGCTAGACGCATGCTAAATCAATCAGCATTAGAGTCAGTGGAGTCAACTTTCCTCTTCACGGGAAGTGATGATGAATGTGGGCAGAAAAAAATTTACTTAGGACAAGATAAGGTTCGAATCTTGGTATGGGATAGGCCTGATCCTGCATTGAGTGATGCGCTCCTTGAGCGTGAAATGCCAGTAGCTGGTCCTGCTTACCTGCTATATTCCTACAATGAATATTCAAATTTAGGGCAGTATTTAACAAACGAAGAGATAGCGCATGAGGTGGTAGATTTATCTGGTCTGCCAGACCAATGGGGCCTTATTTGTATCAATGATACAGAGGGTCTTACTACCGAGCAGCGAGCTGTGATAGTTGACGATGAGCCGGCAGCTTTAGCGAAGGCCCGTATCAGGTTTGTTGGTGGGAAGCCTTTGGTTGGAGCGGGTAGTAAGAAATATACGTATTATGATTTACCCATTATTGAGTTAGAAGCTCCTGCCGGAGCTGAGCTGTCATCTATTGGATTAACTTTTGAAGAGCTTGACAATCTTGATGATGCTTGCGTAAAGCGTTTTAAGTTTTTTCTGAATGATGGAAGTGGCTCCGTCTTTAAGATTAAAGCTAAACTCGACAATGAGGAGTTGTGCACAGCTGGCTTACAGGTGCTCACTGCCGGAGGATTAGGAGCAGCAACACGGAACCATTTTTCCTTAGATAAATTTGGGCGATCATTAGCGGATGCCAGTGGTCTAAAGGGAGCGACTATAGGCGAAACGCAAGCCAATGATATAAATATCGACTACTTCCACTTAGATGAAAAAACTGTTGCTTCAACTGGTATAAATATCAGAGAGTGCATGGAATCAAATGTTCCAGCGCTGTTTATGGATTCAATAGCGGCAAGCAATAATGGATCTATGAGCTATGGGGTTGCACGCGACCAGATCAGGCGCCTCGCAAGAAATATGGGCATTGATAACATTGAACCAGCTCTTATGATCCGTGAACTGAGGCGCATAGGACATGTTGAGATAGAAACTAATGTGAAAGGGCACATGGTGCGCATTTGCGCTGTGTTACCAACAATATATAGCCTACCTATGAAGGATCGTGAGCAACGTCAGCTATATGGAGTTTGTGGAAGCCTAAAGCTGCAGCACTGGACAGAGCTTTCATCAATCGTAGGTTGCGAAGTATATATTGAGAAGACCACGTCAGATAATTTACCTGCTGTCCGTATCGCCCCATTTACGCAGCTATCGATCAGTGCTTTCGCAAAGTCCGCTAATTTTCAAGTAGTAGATTTACCCATTCAGAATTTGTTTGGATGGCTAGGTTCTATTCAGGAAAGAAAGGAAAATCTATCTTGGTATCAAGAACAAGGTTTAAGACCTAATTACTTGAAGAGGTTAAGCCCATACCGAGTTTTATTTAGTGATGCAGAAAGTATTCTGGTTGATCCAAAATTAAAATATGAATTATTTAGGTACGAAGATCAGCAAATACAGGGTCTAAATGTCTATAAGTTAGGAGAGAATCTTGGTGAAGGACAGTCAAAATATAGTTTTATTCAGGATTCAAGGTGGGGAGTGTGGATGGCTATAGAGGCCTTCGCTAAATATGTTAAGACGGAATACTGCATTGCAGATGCCAGCCCTTGGCCGTTCCATTACGATAGCATAACTGGTTGTTTGTGGTTGCCAGCACGAATGGAGCCGCCTTTTGTCATAGAGAGATTATTAGCACTTTGTGCTGGCCAAAGTCCAATTACCTTACAAGTTACAGGTGAGATAGATGGTGAATCAATTTTGCTCTTGGAAAAAGACCAACAACTGATTGGTAGGGTAAGTACTGTTTACAGTGAGATGGCAAATGGCAAATGGCTTTGTTATCGATGGGTACCAAGAGTTATAGCAAACAAAGTGGCAACCTTACTTGGCGGGGAACTCCAAGAATTACGATGACGCTAAAGATCTAAAAATTACAGGGATAAACATGCCTATTAGCTTAGATAAAGATCCCATTGGTGCGTGGGAAAACCTTCAAGGCCATTTAAAGAAGTATGTAAAGTCGGCTTTTGGAACAAACTCTAAATCATTTGAGGAAGAACGACAGCGCTTGTTGGATACCTCTGGGGTACTGTTTCAGGAGCCATTCCTTGAAGTATTACCCGCGTATGTTGCGGGAAAAAAACTGGAAGAGCTAGATACGCAAGATCTACCGGTCATATCGCAAGATGTCATAGATGCGTTCTGCAAAGTGGCCGGAGCATCCCTTATTCCTGCCGATGTAAATATGTACAAGCATCAAGAGGAGATGTTGAAAAAGGCCATCGCCGAGGATAGAAAGCACTGTGTGGTTGTTACAGGTACGGGGTCGGGTAAGACGGAAGCCTTTCTACTCCCGGTGCTTGCATCAATCGTGAAGGAAGCGAAAGAAAAATGGAAACCCCCAGCTGCGCCCGATGCAAAATGGCCCAAGAAAATTTTATGGAATAGTAGCCGAAAAGATATTCGAAAGGAGAGCCGCACTCCTGCAGTCCGCGCCTTATTATTGTATCCAATGAACGCTTTAGTCGAAGATCAGATTTCGAGGCTCAGGACTGCTCTTGATTCTGATGCTACGCATAAGGCTATGGATGATGCATTGAAGGGTAACCGGATTCGATTTGGCAGATTTAATGGCTCCACACCTGTTTCGGGCCATCCATCTAAGTTCAATAAGGAGAAAAATAAATGGGAGAGCTCATCTAAACGAGCGGAGCTACAAAAAAAAATACAGCAAGCAAAAAAGGAGCACGACGACTACAAAGCACAATTGGATTCCGCACGCAGTGCACTTAAGTTGGCAGAGCAATCAGGCGACAACCTGTATAAAAGTGATGCGAAAGAAAAATTAGATGGACTTTTAGAGCAAGGCGCTTTCATTCCAAGTATGGAGGTCGATGCATCTGAAATGTTTCATCGTTGGGAAATGCAGGCTACGCCTCCCGATTTAATGATCACCAACGTTAGCATGTTATCTATAATGCTGATGCGGCATGAGGATCCATCTTCTCCTGAGGATCGTGCTGATGGTCAGATTTTTGAGGCTACAAAGCAATGGTTAGAAGAAGACACAGAAAATCATGTTTTTCAGCTTGTAGTCGATGAACTGCACTTATACAGAGGTGCTTCAGGCACCGAAGTGGCCTACTTGCTACGGTTACTTATGGATCGACTTGGTCTGTCACCAGATAGCAAGCAGCTCCAAATCTTGGCTTCTAGTGCGTCATTAGACGGTGAAGAAAAGTCATACGAATTTTTGGGGGGAATGTTTGGTTTAACCCCTGTCGAGGCGAAATCGCGATTCCATATTGAGCCTGGCGAATCCATTTATCCCAATGTGGAGAGTGAGTGCGATTTTCCTGATAATATTTCCAAAGCTTGTGAGCAGTTGGGGCATAAGATAGCGTCGGCGGATTACCCGGATAGTTGTGCAGATAACCTATCACAAGAGGTTGTTAATACACAGAATATGACTGCGCTAGTTTCCGGTTTTTTTGATAGCTCGAGCAATCGGTATACGTCTATGTCGTTCGAAAAGTTGTCAGCCAAATGGTTTCCTCGTTTGGAAATGCAACAGCAACAAGTAGCTGCGAGAGGCCTATTATTCATACTTGGCCACGCAACGGCTAAGCAAAATAATAAGGAGGGGTTTGACAAAGAGGTACTACCCAGACTGCGGTTTCACTGGATGGCTAAAAATATTGATGGTCTATGGGCTACAGCTGCTTTAGATTCCTCAGATGATAAGCGGACGGTGGGCAAGTTGCTGCCCGAACCAAGAATGACTTTTGAAGGCAAGAGAGTACTGGAAGTACTTTACTGCGAGTGCTGTGGCGCTCAGCTTTTGGCTGGTTATAAAATGCCTGCCGGCGGCACCGACCTAAACCCAAGATATGAACTCGCACCGTTGCCTTCTGCGATAGAGGGCATACCGGAAGCCGCGCATCAGAGTAGAATAGATTCACAGCCATATTCAAAATTAGGGGTTATATTCCTAGTACCAGATGGTGAAGAAAGCGCTGGATATTTTGACTGGGATCAAGGCTCAGCTGAGCGAATAGACCAAAAAGGCAATGTGGGTACGATAGGTAATTATTGTGATAAAGCAGGTGCCTCTTGGGTCAGCTCATCGATCGACCCCGCAACAGGGATCGTTGAGGTGGGGGTTAATAAAAATGGGCAAATTAAATGTTTATGGTTCAAAGCGGAGCAGCTCAATAGTGATGATTTTGTATTGCCGGCAATGCCTCAAATGTGTCCGTCTTGTGGAATTAATTACTCAGAGAGGAAAGGAGGTAAGCCCTCTCCCATAAGGGCTTTTGCAACTGGTCTGGATCGGATGGCCTTGCTCCTTACAAAACACCTTATGGGTATTTTGCCCAGCACCCTTAGAACCCCGAGGAAACTAGTAGCATTTTCCGATAGCCGCCAGGCAGCAGCTAGGCTGGCTAACGGTGTTGAGTTTGGACAGTGGGAAAGCCTGTTGCAGTACTTCATTTTGCAGGAGATCCGCACAAGGGCGTCTGGAACGATAGAATCAATAAAAAAAGATATTTTAGAAAAAGTTAAGGCGAATAATGATGACGGCGTAGACGCTGTTCTTGAAGAAGAGAGAAATACCGAGATGGAAGAGGTATTGAAATCGTTTGCTGCTGACGCAGAGTTAGTAATTAGAAGGCCTGGGCGAGCTACTTCAGAGGCGAGATCTCATGTTTCGCTCATCGAAAATTACACGTCTGGTTATGTCAGACTAGATGATTTTTTACACCCACTAAATGAGCAAGGTGAGAGCTTCTCAGCGATATGGATAAAGATGCTTGGTATTGGGGTAAATCCAGCAGGTCCGAGCGTTGATGTTAAATATGATCGACGGCATAAATTTGGATGGGCTGGGCTATTAGAGCCATTAAGTTTTGAGGGTAAAAAGCCGGCCTTGCGAGATGATCTTACAACTGAAGAAAGAGATTTTTTAATTAACGATATGGATGCCAAGCTAAGGAGACAGTCTTGGAAGGCTATTTCTGGTCGCTTACTATACAACTTAGAAGCGAAAGGATTTGGCTATCTTGCGCTTTCATCTGGCTTTATTTCGTCTGGGCCTATGGGGATGACGGGGAATATTTTTAGAGGTGTCTGCGAAAGCTTTCTGCGTATTCTCGCTGAGGAATATTTCACTGATCCACCTCAATACAACACTACGAAAGATGAATGGCAATCTCATCAGCCCGATAAAGCATCGCGGATGGTCGTGCAAAAGCGCGCTAAAAGGTATTTGGAGAAGTGCTCTGAAATTCACAATATACCTTATGCTTTACTTAGAGAATCTGTCCGAGATGCCTTAAAGAGCGAGGGGCATTCTTGGGGTGTTTTGAAGCTAGATAGGCTTTGGGTAAAAAAAGTAAATGCGAATGATAAGCCATGGATTTGTGGGAATTGCTCGGAAATCCACTGGCAGGCATCAGGGGGAGTGTGTTCAAAGTGCTGCTCCCAGCTTACGGCACACCCGAATGGTGAAAAGGCAGCGAGTGAAATCGAAAATGAGCACTACTACGCCTCTCTTTCATTAACTCCGGAGGCAGCATTTCGAATTCATGCTGAAGAGTTGACAGGACAAACCGATAATCAAGCTCAAAGGCAACGGCATTTCCGGGATATCTTTTTTTCTGAGGAAAAACTAGACGATGTCGTATCACGAAAGGTGATGCCTCAGATAGACAGTATAGATATGCTTTCTGTTACTACAACCATGGAAGTGGGGGTTGATATCGGTGCATTACTATCAGTATTTCAATCCAATATGCCTCCGGAGCGTTTCAATTATCAACAGCGATCTGGTCGTGCTGGCAGGAAGAAGCAAGCGTTTTCTGCAGCGTTAACATATTGCCGTGGTCAAACTCATGACCGCATCCACTTTGAGCATCCAGAGGATATGACAAGCGGTATCCCTCCTCAGCCCAATGTTTCGGTCACTGAAGATCAAAAAATATTGGCAGAAAGACTTTTTAATAAGGAAATATTGCGTCGCGCTTTTCAAGCTGCTGGATTAACATGGAATGATTCGAGTGTGCCTCCCGATACCCATGGTGAGATGGGTATTGTTCAAGACTTCTCTAGTAACACAAACGGCAGACGCGATATCGTAGCTGCATGGTTGAGAAACAATGCCGGAGAAATTCAAACGATTGCCGGGGTTGTTACTAGAGGAACAGGAATTAAGGCTGATAGTCTATCTGCATCAATTTCTAGTTTGCTAAAGCGGTTAGATGCCATTGTAAAAGCTGAGGATGATCAGGAGCGTGGATTGGCTCATACTTTGGCTGATGCTGGTGTGTTACCGATGTATGGTATGCCCACCACGGTGAGAAGCTTATATTTTTCATTGCCTCATGAGGGTTGGACCCGAGAAGCAAAAAGCTTGGATCGATCTATTGAGCAAGCCATATCCGATTACGCGCCTGGTTCCGAGCGAGTTTGGGATAAGCGACTCTTAACGCCTACTGGTCTTGTAGGGCCTATTAGGCATAATTACAAAAATAATTGGATATCGAGTGCCGGCCCTGTTGGTGAAACTACATGGCAAGTTTTTTGCCGGGATTGTAGAAATTTGAGTGTAGAACGAATCTCAGTGGAAGATGCAATAGATAAGGCACCATCGGTCCCGTGTCCAAATTGCAAAGCAGATAACGCAAGTGCCTACTTGGCTGTTGCTCCTAACGGCTTTATGACAGATTTCAATCTCAATAAACCTACTGACTCTAATCAATCGGGAGGTGGGGCGGGAGTTTCGTCCTTCGTTGCTTCGCCAGCTATACGTGATGTTGAGCTAATACAAATAGATAGAGCTTGGTTGGCACTAACAACGCAGCAGAAGGTATATCGGATTAGTCGAAATCAAAATGGTACTCCTTTTTCTTTTAAATCAAAAAATAAGCATCCGTCTCCGCGTGATCAGTGGCTTGAGAGCGAAATGTGGGTTGCGGACGAAGATGGGGATATAAAGGCGTCTCTTGTAGCACCTAAAACAACAGATCTTTTTAGTATTAGAGTGCTCGATAGTTATGGCCTTGGCTTTTATGATCGAGATAGGGACGTGAGTTGTAGGAAGGCAGTATGGTTTTCAGCAGCCACCATTCTTCAACGCGCTATTGCTTTGGAGCTCGATATAGATTCGCTTGACATAGAAATCGCTTCTGTTCATAAGTATTCGGGAGAAAACGTCGATGGCGCTGAACTGTATCTAGCGGATGAACACCCTAATGGCGCGGGTCTTGTTTACTGGGCTCATAAAAATTGGTCAGAGTTATTGGATGGTTGTTTGGATCCGGATTCAGTGGAGAAATACTCAAAGTTAGGCGGGTATATAAGATACGAATGTAGCCGTGCACAAGCGGAAAACCAGCAGTGGCGGGGCCCAGATTCACTCCTAAAAGGCTTTCGTAACAGACATTTGCATGCATTGTTAGATTGGCGCCTAGGTCTGGATTTACTCTCGGTGATGCGAGATTCGAGTTACATTCCTGGTGTGACACCTTTATTTGAAACTTGGGGGTTCGGCCTTAAAAGTTGGGGTGACGAGGCCAGAGAGATCGCTGAAATCTATTGCTCTGCCTTTGGAGAGGGGGAATATCAGTTAGTGACAGACGGTGCTTATTTACATGGGTGGTGCTCTAGGGAGGATAGTGAGACGTTGAATGTAGTTGCCCACCCTTTGTGGGAACTTGATCCGCAGATGCGAGATGTTGTATCACAGTCCGTAGTCGCATTTGCAAGAAGCCAATCTAATGTGAATTACGTGCGATTACTTGATTCCTTCAATCTATCGCGGAGGATGTCATGGGTAAGGACTAACCCCTCATTTTTCCGCAAGCATGACCTGAGTTATTTAGGTTCTAGTTCCAGTGATGCAAGCTCTTCAGGGTCTAGGTCTAGTAATGACTTAAACCAATTAATATCTAAGTCAGAGATAGGGAAATATTTTGAGTATGACGGTGATGTTTGGGAGAGAGTATTGGAGCAAGATGCTTGGTCTATCGCGAAAGGCAGCTACATCTTGAGGCAAGATGGATATGAGCCTTTTGCCGCTCGAATTAGTTCCATGCCTGGTAAGGGCCAGATGATAAGGCCTAAAAGTAAACCAAGCTTGGAAAAGGAACAGTGGCCAGATCTAAAGGTATTGGCGCACCGACAATAAATAATTCACGGAGTTAACGTTATGCCACGAGTAATTGGGCCTGTCCCATCAGACAAATGGGAAAGAGAGGTTCGCCAGCAGTTGTTAAAGCAACTGCCTGATAATTGGGTTGTGATATGTAATGTGTCTTGGGCTTTAAAAAATGACCTTGGTGCCGTTCGTGATGGCCAATCTGATTTTGTAGTGTTGGCACCAGGTTTAGGTTTAGCTGTTGTAGAGGTCAAGGGATCCAAGTTAGTGCGTGTAGATGAAAATGGAATTTGGCACAGGAGTATTTTTGATTCTAGGGGCCGGAAGGTAGCAGAAAAAGTGGTAAACCCTCCGCCTCCTGAGCAGGCCTGCGGGAATCTCCACACACTTGCTAAAGTTGTTAAGGAGAAGCTTAGACTGGACTCTTTCCCCGGATTACATGCCTGGTTGGTGGTTTATCCCAATGGCTCAGTTGAAGGTACAGCTGATACTTACGACGACTCAACCATTGTGACTAAAAGTCGCATGCACCAGCTAGGTGGCGCAATTCGGACTGCATTATCGGCCAAGGGAGGGGAAGGCGCAGGGAAGAAATTCACACAGGACTTTGTTGATAGGGCCGCCAAAATTTTGACAAATCAACGCTTTCGGATTATCGCGGTTGATACGGAGCTGGATGTACAAGAAGACGAAAAAAATATTGATGAACTTACCCGCCAACAGTTTGCTGCGTTGCGTGGAGCATTTGAGTTGCCGCGTGTTGCGATTATTGGGCCTGCAGGCTCGGGCAAAACCCTGCTCGCTATTTGGAAGCTATCGGCCTTGTTAGAAGAAGGCAAGAAAGCGATATTTGTCTGCTTTAACAAGCCACTAGCCGAGCATTTGAGGATCGCGCATCCCGATATGGCGAATGCTATTGTTAGCGTGGATTCGCTTTTCTGGCGTATTGTCGATGACCAGACGGGTGCATCTGGGAAAGATTTTTTTACTAGAGTTCTGCCTGAAAGAGTAGAACGGGTTGTTTATTCGCTCAAAGATGATGATAAATTTGATGCCATCATTGTTGACGAGGGGCAGGATTTTGGTGATGAAAGAATTATTGCTCTGTTCCAGCTACTTAAAGATAGCGACAGCTCGCATTGGCTTTACTTCGCAGACAGTAAGCAAGATTTATATGGCCGTGGTACCGATGAGACATTAGGTGCTGAAGTTACCTTTCGTCTTTACCACAATTGTAGGAATACCGAACGAGTGAATGCTGCGACTAATAAAGTCTGTACTGGTGACGTTAAGCCTATGCCAGGAGTAGTTAGCGGTGAAATACCTCAAGTTAGCATTTGTAAGGTTGATTATATGGCGCAAAAGGCATGGTCCCTAGTGCATGAATTGAGTGCGAATGGCGGTGCAGTGATCCTCTCCCCGTTCAAATTGAAAAATTCATGTATGGATAGTATTAGAAAGGCTCATGGACTTGATCTAACTGAAGATATTAGCAAGCTTGGCCAGCCAGGTTTTGTATATTTCTCGACTATAAAGTCATTCAAGGGTTTAGAGGCTCGTCATGTAGTGTTGGTGCATGCTGACAAGTCTGGTGTTAATCCTGCACTGGAGGCTGAAGATTTGTACGTAGCGTTCACTAGAGCGACGGCCAGACTGGATGTTGTCACAGACAACCCAGAGACTGAGTCTTGGTTTACTGGCTTGCTTCAGTCATTACGATGAACTTTGTTATAAGAAATTTTTTGGGGTCTTAGAACAATCACTGCTCTATCCCAAGTTTTATATTAAAAGAAACACCCAAATGGACTCGCGAGGACTTTAGTCTCGTTCTATTAGCTGCTGAAAATACTCACTCTTGTTGGATAACTGAAGCCATACATATCTACTTTTTGAGCGGCTTTTTACGCCCGTTAGTCATATCACGGTAAAGAGGACTCGATCCCAACATTAACGGCGTTCTCTTCTATTGGTGCTTGACGGGAATCTAGTCGCAAAACATTTGACCCCATGGGGGTGCCTTTTCGCCGTTAGGAATCCTAAGTTTTTATCCTTGATTATGGCTTTCTTTTTTCCGTAGTCGTTCATTTGAGTGAAAGAGTACTAATGCTCCGTCCACATAATATGTTCTTCATCATCTATCCGTATGGTGACATTTAAAAGACGCCCGTCTTTTCGATAATTAAGCCTAGGCTGGTTAGTAACGATACCACCCCAAACGTAATACCTAGATTTCAATATTTCGGTACCTTCCCAGAATTCATGGACAAAGCCACAGTAAACATCCGGGCAGTTACCCCATTCATACCTTGGTCGGGCGGCAGTACCCCAGCCTGTGGCGGTATGTAGTCTGTTGGTCGTCCATTCAGATGTAACTCCATCGTACCAATCATCATCCATTAGATATAAATGGTTACGGTTTACGTCGGATATCCATTCACTCTCTCGGTCTACTATGAATCTTTTATTGTTAACGCTATTTGACGCATTAGCTAAATCGTCAATATCGATTTTTTCATATACTACTTCTTTGGATGTCTCCGTAATTCTTTTTTTAGGCATTGTTAGAAGATGATTTTCTATAAAAGGCTCTAGCAGTGGATGGGCATAAAAATCAACGAGCTCACCTTTGTAATTATAGGTTTCTTTTATGAGATGAGTTACTGTTCCTCTGTTCCCTGGTGTTACCCAAGCGCTCAGGGCGTTGCTCGAGATTGTTCTCACAAGCCCTCCCTCTTCAATACGTACTTCATGGTCGATAACATCTTGATAGCCATAAAGAGAGCCATATTCGGCCAAAACCCCTCCTGAACAGCTAATAAACCGACCTCTATTAAAAGTGAGGTTGTCTACAAATCCCCAAGAGCTAAATGACGACTCTCTAAGAGAGCCGCCGCAACGGCATAGGTCAAAATCAACAGCAAACTCAGGAATAGATAAAGTGCCCGTGGGCTTTTTATAAGTTGTTTGTTTGCTTCGTATATCTTTGTCGCCGAAATCGAAAGATAGTTGTCCGTAATCATCACCATCGTTTTCATTAACAATTAATACTACTTCATAGGGCGTTTTATCGGCATCTATTTCATCGCCATATTCGTCAATCTCTTCACCACATTCCTCGCACCATCCCCTGCGACTTTGGATTTCAAAGTCTGAATCGTAGAATGACATTTCGTTATTTGTGTTAGGCATGGCACTATTATGCATCTTATACAACTAGATTTGTTATGAAACCTAGCTTACTGTCTATAACCTTTGATTCGGTATTTAAAAAAATCAATGAGGACTGGTAAAAAAATTGAAAAAGGTTTTTTTGATCTACATCACTAGGTTATCCAGTTGATGTGGGAGTAAGCTAGATAAACGCTTTTTCTGGCGATTTGGACGGTACTTTGGGTATGTTTCTCGATATTCTATTCGGCCCATTAATTATTATATGGATAGGTTGTTTTGACATTTTCATTACCGCCAAATCAATATTAAATAATTTAAGAGAAATTTTATGAAATTTAGTAGTGACGATGTGAAGGCTAAAGTAAAAGACTTAGTTAAGAATGAGTTATTATCTCATCGGACAGAAGGTGAACCGTGGGAGGATTATGTAGAGGACGCTGTGCCGCGACTAGAGAAGCTTATAGCCGAAAAGAAATTAATAAGTGCTGATGCAATTGATAGTGAGGATTTATACAACTTTTTATTCGATACTTGGATTGATAGTGGTTGTCCTTGATATGAGGTTTAGAGTTTTTATCGGGAGAAAAATATGAGTATACATAATGTGTTGGCTGAATTTGGCTATCAAGATACCTCTGAGAGCTTTTTATCTAGTCATGAATTTTCTTCAGCTGAGTTTGAAGCAATGTTTACTGAATCTTTTGGGTCTGTTGATTTTCAAGATCTTTATATACCCATAGGGTGTTTAGAGGATCTCGATATATTAATTACCAATCCTTTTTTTCCTGTCAAATTTATGAAGAAAATAATACAAGGAGGAGCTAAAGGCCGGTGGTATAACGATCCATCGGACAAAAAACATTTTTTTTCTAAGACATTTCAGTTTGCAAGACTGGCAATTGATGCGCTCGAAGCGCGGTACTCTTTTCGTTCTTAGATACTTAGTCCTCTGTCTAAAACGTAGCTCGATGGCCAAGGCAATCCTTTCCAATCCAAATTAAATTTCCTCTCTCTATTCCTATCACATTACACCAATTGTTATAGCTAACGATCAATTAGTATATTAGCATCTATGCTTTACTGAAAATTTGGTAACCAATCTTTGATATTAAAATAACATTTGGTCCTAATGGATGTGTTTATGAGTGAAAATAAAGAAGACTTAATCAATGAGTTATATAAGGCCATTGAGGAAGATTTAGAGTTTGACAGAGGGAATTTACCATTCCGAACTTCAAAGTATGATTCGCTTCGAAAAGACGAAACAGTCATAAAACTAGTAGTTAAGAGGCAATCTTTTAACTTTGGCTATATAGATTTGGCGTTGCGTAGTGATCCGAAAATGGCGTTGTGGGTCATTGAACATGTGCCCGAGGTATTCCCTTTAATTATTGATAAGCGTCAAGGTGATCTAGGACATACCATAAAAACTAATATGAGTAAGCAGTCTATCCTGAAGGCTGTGGAGGGTTATGCTCCTAACTATGAATACCTACCTAAAATATGGAAGAACGACTTGGACGTTATCCGCCTAGCTCTATATCTGCATCCCAAGTTTATATTAAAAGAAACACCCAAATGGACTCGTGAGGACTTTAGTCTCGTTCTATTAGCTGTTGAAAATACTCACCCTTGTTGGATAGTCCCAGTGATAAAAAAGAAATGGTCCACGTCTCAAGTCATTGAGCTAGTTAAGGCTAATCCACTTACCTATGAATATCTCAATAATGCTGATAAGAATAACATCGAGGTTATTAAAGCTGCGTTCTCTAGATCTCCATCTAGGAAATTTTCATTAAACACTAAAGTCATGGATACCTTTGAGCTTTTAAGTGCAAAGAATCGCAAAAATCCCGAAATTGCTAAGTTAGCCAGTGACGAGGCAAAACTTGAAGCAATAGAATTAAAGGATGGAAAATGGCCACATAAAGCACCAATTCTAGCCTGGCAGAAGCCTAAGAGTGACAAAGATAAGCAGAAGCTTCCTTTTAAGGGCGTCTTGGCGGACTCAAAGAAAACAGTTCCAAAGAAAAATAAAAATACAAGCTCAGAAGAAAAATTGCAATTAGCGGTTGAAAAAGTCGGAGATAATTTAATTGAAGACGTTAGCACCAGACTGCTTAACTATCTAAACCATGCTGATGAAATAGCAGCCGCACTAGCGTCTACTGACATGGGCGAGGAGTACATGACTTATCCAAGTTACTATCGTACGTTTGACCTGCCAGCGCGATCTCCTAAAGGTGAAGAAAAGCGTGAGAAAGCATTCGCTAAGTTTATACGGGGTAATTGGAAGAAAATAATCGAGAGAAGATTACATCACGAGTCTGACTTTGAAGTAGATAATAAAACTGAACAAGTAAGAGAACTTTTGATTACTTTGATGGCTCATAATTTTAGTTTCTACTTGAAGGATGGCCATGGTGTTGGTATCGACTTTGTTCCTAGAATGCTGGGTATCGAAACGTGGGGTGGGAGTTTTGATGATTCTTTTCTTCATTCGTCTCAGCGACACTGTAAAGATATATTGGAAGACCACTCTAACAGACTTACCCATCCTGATTTTAAATCACAGCTAAAGGTGTCAGATGGTCCCAGCTATGCGAATTTTGGATGCAATGTTGTGGGAGAGCCTACTCTTGAGTTCTTTCCCAGCCAAAACGGAAATGCTTATTCTAATCATGAAGATTCCAATCAGCTGGAGCATGAAATTCAAGAGCTTTCAAACTCCCTAGGTATCGCGGGAAAAATTTCGCTTAAGGAAAAACTAACTTTTGATGTGGTTTGGCAAAGAAAACTACCTGAAATGTTCTATCCATTGAGATTTCATACAAAAAAGATACGTATTTTTGATTAATCACAAGAACTGATACAGTAAGAGACTAGAAAGATATCACTTGATTCAAGGAGGAAGATTATGACATTTACTTTAGACCAAATGGCTTATGAGGCGCTTCTCAGTAATCCAAATATTACTGAAGAGGTCATTGATACATTACTGTCAAGCAGTCCCAATAAATGGATATTAGAAGCAACTGCTGATTCTGAAAAAGCGAATGAGGCTCAGTTAGAACTCGTTTATAAAGGGAGCAAATCCTATGATGTTCTCTACAATTTAGCTAGAAATCCAAAAACGCCAGTACATATACTAGAATCTTTATTTAAAGAACATAAACAACAAGTTTGCGAAAATACCCAAATTCCAAAACATCTTGTGTCAAAAATCACACAGGTCAAAAAGCTGTCTAAAAAGACGCAAGAAGACTTTGACAGGAGTTGTTTTTTCTTAGCTCGCAATCCTGCTTTGTCCGATAAGAAAGATCAGCTGATACTTGCCAAAAAGATGAGTGAGCCTGAAAACTTATTTTTGAATCCAAATCTACACAGTGAAGTTTTCGAGTATCTATGGGCTTCTGGGGTCACTCAGTGGGCTAGCAGTTTCACGGCGAGTAAAAGTTTTTCTGAAAATCATGCCATTATGATGCTTACTTCTGATGATGAGATGATTCGTGCGGCGGTAGTAAGGTCACAACATGGTCCAAAAGATGTTGTTTTGAAAGCCAGAAAAGACAGTTCTGGAAGAGTGAGAGAGGCCGCATTTACAAATCCTTTATTTTCTATTAATTATGCTGATCTGGACTACACGGATTTGTCTGCTATTTTGGGTGTAGTCCGCAGGGATGATGTGCCGGAAGAGGTACTTATTAAAATCGCAGAGCTGGAATTCCCGTCACATTCTGATATTAAGTTTGTTTTAGCCCGAGCAAATGTGCCGATTTCAGTGCTTGAAATATTATTTAGTCAAGGTGAAGTAGCGCCAAGTAATCCTAACTTATCTGAAGAGATGCTAGAGCATTGCATTACCAAAGGTAGTGACTGGGATAGACGTTTTGCCCTAGGGAATCCAAAAATATCACTAGCGAAAATCAAGAGTTATCTTGGTCTTGCAGAAAATCAATCTGATGTATCCAAGGCGAAACCGTTTTATGAATTACCTGATTGGTACCGCCAATTAGCAAATTCTATTGATCAATTTGATTACAAAGAAGAGGTTTGGACTGAAAGCCCTGTGCCGCGTATTTTTATCCCTGAGCTCACAGATGCTATTGGTCCGAAAGATGAGATCATTGGCGTGATTGGAGGTTATTTTTATAAATCAGATTTGGGAGATCAGCGAATCGAGGAGGGCTATGCTCAGCCCATAGTTCAAATAGATTTAGAGATGCTATCAAAAAAAACGGGCATTAATTTTGGCGATAAGATTCTGCAAGTGTGGGGTGATGAAGATGATTGGGGTCAAGGCGGCTCTGCTTTATGCGAGGAAGTTGATCGTGGAAAAGTGATAGAGAGACCAGACACATGCTGCATCGATGTTCAATTACCTGAGCATTTAAAGAATGCTGATCAGTACAACCAAGCAACTGCATGTTTTGATTGGTCTGATTCGTTTTATGTTAATAATCTTGGTCTAAGGGCACCATTTTTTATTACCGGTCTCGATGATGCAGGCTTAAACGTTCGCTTAGTCAATATCCAGCAACGCGAAATACTAACCAAAAAACTTGCTGAGCTAGATCTGAGTAAACAGAAAATTGAAGAGTATTATGAAAGTAACTCTTTTCAAGAATTTACTAATGAGATTAACGCACTAAGCGACGTTCAAGAGTTTAGATTGCAAACCTCTTTCGGTAATTTTAATAAAGAAAATTTGGTCGAGTTTTTAGAAGAATTTGATGATGACTTTGATCATGATGAGTATGAGGATGAAGAGATAATTTCAGGAAGTGGCGAATGGATTCCGTTAATGACACTTTGTGGACCTCTTGATGATGTTATTGAGGATTTCTATTCCATTTTTTACTCAAGGACAATGGATGGTGAGTTTAGATACAAAGCTATGGCTCACAGATGGTGTTATTAAAAAATATGAAAAGTAACTTATGGCTCAGATCTTTCGTACGGCATCAGTAACTTAATTTTGGAGATAGGTATGGACTACGATATTTTTATAAAGGAGTTAAGAAGTTATAAAGTTCTTGATTGGTGGCCGGATGATTGGCGTTGGGACTGCTTAGCAGAAGACTTTGAACAATTGATAGTTTTCACTGATAGTTTGACTGATATTACTAACAAGCTTTACCGTGATTTTAAGGCCAATGACATTAACATTGATAAGCCAAAAAGATTGTTACTAGACGGTATTACAAATTCTGTGATTAAAGGATATCTGAGTTCTTTTCAAGGAGAGCATTATTACCAGTGGATCAAGAAGAGAAAAATTCTGGAAGTTTTGGCAGAGTTTGATATCGGAGAGTCAACATGGGAAGAATATGTTTGGTTAATTGAACATGCGTTTGAGAAAGGAGCAGAATTCGGATCAAAAAATGAAAGTGATTTTGATCTCGCACTCAAAAAATATAAGCAATGGATCAAAGGAAAAGCTTATACGAATACCTTAAATAGACGGGCAAAAAAAACGATCAGGGCGTCCTTCGAGGGTTGGGTTAAAGAAGCGTTTTTAACAGGATACAATGCGAAAGCAAGGATAGTTTGATAGCTTTAACAAGAGCGATGCAAATCTACTACATTAGTGGATGTGTAAATCAGGTAGAAAATGCTAGGAGACTACAATGAAAACAGATTCTTCAACAGCGGCAAAACTTGCTGGTTTGAATATCAGTGATAGGAATATTTCAGGGTTAAAAAGAGCTAGGAAGTATATCGAATCCTCAGATAGTGGCGATAGCAAAGAGTTTTTCTGGGAATATTTTTTACCTGATGGGGAAAAATTGGCGGACGAAGATAGAATTTCTGAGCTTAATGCTCTTGCGGTCCCGCCTGCTTGGGAAAATGTCTGGTTTTGTACGGATAAAAAGGGCCATATACAAGCTACCGGTAAGGATGGAAAAGGAAGATTACAGTATCGATATCATCCAGCATGGATTGGTATTAAATCAGATCTAAAATTTGCGAATATTGATGAGTTTGGGCTTGCACTTCCAAACTTGAGAGATCGGGTACAGGCAGATTTTGAGATGGAGGGGATGCCTCTAGAAAAGGCGACCGCTCTAATAGTTAGATTGATGGATGAATTTCATATTCGAGTTGGATCTGATCAGTATGCCAAGGAAAATGAGTCTTACGGTTTAACGACGCTTAAAGAAGGACATGTTACTTTTTTAAAAGGTGAAGCAGCCGAGGGCAGTATCGATGCAGTCTTTAATTTCAAGGGAAAATCTGGGAAGCAGTGGCGAGTGCTCATCGAGGATGATAATTTAGCAAGCTTGATTGAGGATTCTGGAAAGGTAGGTGGAGAAAGTGCCGACCAAGACCTTTTTAGATATGAGGATGCTTCAGGTAAAGACTTTGATATCAAAGCAGATCACATTAATTCGTATATATCAGATACGCTAGATTACGGATACACAGCGAAGGACTTCAGAACTTGGGCTGCTTCATGGAAGACAGCATCGCGCTTAGCTATGCTTCTTAGAGCAAAAGATGAAGACTTTAAATTATTATCGCATTTATTAGCTGAGAGTACTGAAGCGCTTGTGGCAGATGACGAACTACCAATGATCAGCTGGATGGGCCAAAAACTTAAAGGAGTTGATAAACTCGTTAAACTTGCAGAGAAAAATAAACTTCCTGGGAAGTCAGATAAAGAGCGACAAGCCGCTATGCTAACTGTGATTGATACTGTTGCAGCGGACCTTGGAAATACCAGAGCTGTTTGTAAATCGTCTTATATAAGACCAATGTTTATGAATGACTGGGAGTCTGGATTATTTGAGGAAAGATGGGCAAAGGCAAGTTTAGCACCCAAGATACCGGGACTTAGCAATGATGAATCGACGGCTTTCCATTACATGAGAACGCATGAATAGTAATTGGTGTAAACGGAGATTAAAACGGTATCAATTTGGAGTATATAATTTATGAATAAAGTATATGAGCAGATGACGTTGGCTGTAAAAGGTGAATTAAAAAAACATTCGGGTGAAATCGATACTGATGATATTGGAAAAATAGCCGACACTGTTTTTAATCAGTTGGTGGAGGATGGGATCCTGAATCCATCTGAAGATGAGGACGCATGGGAAGCGATAATGTATTTAGTAACTGATTTGTCATGAATATTAAGGGTATAAAGTAAAGGAAGAATAGATTTGTACTTACTATGAAAAATACTTGGCTTGTTTCGTTCGCAAAACTTCGATTTCATCCTCTCTTTGAGGCAGCAGTAGTTTGTGTGATTGTTGTGTCAGCTTTGATCGCCGGTGTAAAAACATTTCCTGGCACAGCTCAATATCAGGATGCTTTTAACGTTCTTGATTATGTTATATCTGGAATATTCTTGTTCGAACTGACTATCCGTTTCTTTAGTGAAAAAAACATGAAGTTGTTTTTTAAAAACGGATGGAATATCTTTGACACAGTGATTGTAATCATCAGTTTAGTGCCTATTAATAATGCTGACCTAGTCGTAGTCGGAAGGATGTTAAGAATCTTTCGGATCATGCGCGTCATCTCTTTTATTCCTGAGTTAAGGATTTTAGTGGAAGCACTTTTTCAAGTGATCCCTAAAATGATGTACATATTGGTTCTTTTGTTTATCTTCTTTTATATCTACGGAACCGTTGGCGCGACATTCTTTGGGGATATTAATCCTGACCTATGGGGTAATGTTGCATTATCAATGCTGACGCTGTTTAGAATTATGACTTTGGAGGGTTGGACTGAAGTTATGTATGAGACGATGGATGTATATTATTCCAGCTGGTTCTATTATGTAAGTTTCATCATTATTACGGCATTTGCATTTTTAAATCTCTTAATTGGGGTGATCGTGTCTGTAATTGATCAGGAAACAAAACTCGATGACAAGATTAAAAATGCGCATGCTCAAAGGGAGGAGGATCTTCTTAAAAGTATTCAGAGTCTAGAGGAGAGGTTAGAGAAGTTCTATCGGGATTAATTTATTTCCAAGCTGGCGTATACCGATAGGGAGCTACTTAATTAAAGGAGATCAAATGGAAAAAATTAACCTTAGTGAACATGCTTTTTATGAACTTCAGAGTCGACTAAGACAACTTGGCTGGTACTTTGAATGGACTTATGCGGACCAGGCAAATCATATGTGGGAGGACATGCCATCATGCCACGAAGACGGTCCTTTCAAAGGGGATTGGATTGATCATGCTAAAACTCTAGTGTCGTATACGGGAGAACGGCGATCTAGACAAAAAAGACCAGAACAATATTCTGGTAACGAGTTTTACTTCCTAGCTGAAGCGGAGCAAAACGTTGTTGCAATTCTACCAATTATCGAGGAGTCAGGTTGCCGACACCGCGGGATTTATAGTCGTGAACTTTGGATTGGGTGGGACAAAATTTAGATTACAGGGGCAGCATCATTGAAGGCAGACTATTTGGCAATTAGCTCTTGAATTGTGGGGATTTTACGGTGAGAGAAGGTTTCAATTATGAAGCTCTATAAACAGTATGAGTCGTCAGTTTTTAAATTAAAATTCCTCGACGCCATAATTGAGGGTGGTTACAAGGGCTGGCGACATACATTGGTTTAATTACTCGGCTAGTGTTTATCTAAAATCTTGTGAACAGCAGCATCAGCCAATGGATTTTTCCTTAGGTTACCTTTAACCTTTCCCACGGCCACTCTAAACATCATGTTTTTCCTTTTCCTAACACATCTTTTTGCTAATATTATTAGGGCATCATAAGCTCGAGGGTCTGCATAATTAGATACTGAAATAAAACCCTCATTAAATTCACTGTTAGCTAGCTTTATTAGTTCTGAATCATCTGCAGCCTCTGCGTCCGTTAAGTCCGACGCGATCCAACGATCTAAAGGATACGAGTAACGCTTGCCAGGGTATGGCCAATGCTCATCTGGATCATAGAGATCGATAACTCGTTGACTTAGTTCTTGATATAGATCATCAAACTCATCAGCTGTGATTAATCGGCGTTGCCTTAACTTTCCTCCTACCTTATCTGGAATTGTTTCTTCAGCCATAGCCGCTACATCATGTTCGTTATCTGCTAGCCTGTAATCAAACTCCTTGAGGTTAAGGATAATTAACTTATCAATCTCACATGATAATTCTTCCCAATCCATACCAAATTTTCTTCCCCTATTCACTTTGTTAAGTTGTACCAAATATTATAGATAACTGTCAACTTTTAGATTAGCATCTATGCTTTACTGAAAATTGATGCTAAAACTCTAGTGTTATGGTGATAGCTGTACTTGGGTCAACTGGGGTTATTAGGGAGACCTTTGCAGGATTTCAGAAGTATTTGTATCCTCAAAAGTAATTCAATGATAACTAGCGGTAAATAAATGACTAAACAAGAATTAGAAAGTTTCGATGAGGGCATTAGCCAATCAAAGTTTCTTGAGGCAATCGAAAACCGCCTTGGCAAATTAACTGGACGACAAGTAAAGCAGTGCTGGAATAGCAGGGATCTGACTATCGTTCATATCAATTATCTGAGCGATTTTGCAAGATGGTATCTCATACCATCAAAATATTCTTATGATGAAAGCTGCTACATTACTCACATGATTCATTCAGGTTTAATAGAGAGCAACGAATGTCCCTCATACTTACTTAGAGTATTAGCTAAGCATGCAGATCCTTTTTTAACCAGAAAGGACCTCAGTGAAGATGAGAAAGATAATATCAGACAAGCAGAGGGTTGGTAATTGACACAAATACAAAATAACACTACGTGGAATGAAAAAATATGACTCCAATTGAAATAAGTACATTCTTGAAAAATATTGTCTCCAAAAGCATATTAAACAGCTTAATGATATGGGGTCCTCCTGGAGTAGGAAAATCTTCAATCGTTAAAAACATTGCCTCAAATAATAACCTTGCATTAGTTGATTTGCGTTTAAGCCAACTATCTCCGACAGATTTGAGAGGATTACCTGGGGTCGAAGATGGAAAGTCAAAATGGTATGTACCAGAATTTATGCCAACTAAGGGCTCCGGTATTCTTTTTTTAGACGAGATAAATATGGCTCCGCCTGCCATGCAGGGCGTTGCTCAGCAATTAATTCTTGATCGTAAAATTGGAAATTATGCGGTTCCAAAAGACTGGTTCGTTTGGGCTGCAGGAAATCAAAAAGAGGACAAAGCAGCTGTTTTTCAAATGCCATCCGCTCTCTCCAATCGGTTTATTCATCTAACTATAGACCCTGACTGGAATAGCTTTAATGATTGGGGCCTGTCCAATGGGATCAGTGAGCAAATATTGGCATTTCTTTCATTTAGACCTCCCTTGCTACATAAAATCGACGCTAACTCTCCTGCCTGGCCATCCCCAAGAAGTTGGACCGCGGCTGACAACCTTTTTAGGGCGGGGCTAACTATTGAGCCGGCCGTCGGACATGTTGGTGCCGAGTTTGATACTTATACTGCTATATATTCCTCACTGCCAGATTTTCAACGAATCTTAGACGGAAAAAGTAAAGATAAATTTCCAGAGGAGCCAAGTAAACGATACGCGATAGTAACCGGCCTGAGTATCCGTATAGATACCCCTGAGCGCGCCGTAAATTCACTTCTATGGCTTCTCCCTAGAGTCGAATCTGAATGGATTCAATTGATGGTTACGTCGCTTTTTCCCTTGCTGCGGTCCAAGGGGATATTCGCTGACTTTGTTAAGCTTGCGCTTAAAGAAAAAGAACTCATGGACCGAATAAAACACATACAAGATATTATGTACACAGTGTAGAAAGTATGTCCGACTTACAAACTAAAGATCGCATTAAAGCTGCCCTAATTCTGCTTAGATCGCAACATCCGTTCTTTGGCACTCTGGCGCTTTATGCCGATATAAGAATCGACACCTCTCTTGAGACGGCGGGCACGGACGGCGAAAGCTTATTTGTTAATCCTAGCTTTATTTCAGGTTTGGATAGACCTAAACTTCTCGGGCTTTTAGTTCACGAAATACTGCATATGGCGTTGCTGCACAATCTAAGAAGAGGTACCCGAGATCCATTATTGTGGAATATTGCGGCTGATATTGTAGTCAATGGAATGATCACAAAACTCACTAATTACACCTTGCCGTCAGGCGCAGTGTTTTGTAACGCACTATGTCACTTAAGTGTTGAAGAGGTCTATGAGCAGTTACCAGCGCGTAATGATATTTCATTTGACCAACTAACATTGATAGATCTACTACCCACAACCCCCGCAAGTTTGTTAGAAAAAGATCATGCAAAAAAATGGAAAATAGCGATATCACAGGCACGAGCAATTTCTGATAAGAATGGGAGAAGCATCGGGATAGACTCCTTAGGTGGTTTTCGTGAATTTGATGCGGCGATGACACCTTCATTATCATGGCAAGAACTACTGTGGTCATTTCTGATAGCTACTCCTTGCGACTTTCAAGGGTATGACCGGCGGTTTATTTCGAAGGGTCTTTACTTGGATGCAATGGAAGGGGAGTCTTTAAAGATTGCGATTGCAATTGACACTAGCGGCTCTGTGTCAAAAGATGATTTAAGCTTGTTTATTGCTGAGGTCACAGGGATCCTAGATACGTATCCGCACATATCTGCTGAACTATATTATTGTGATAGTGAGCTTTTTGGTCCATATCAGATTGACAGCGACCATTCTTTGCCACAACCACAGGGTGGTGGTGGTACTTCATTCCAACCATTTTTTACAAAAATAGAAAAAGACCCACCTGAGTTAGCAGTATATTTTACAGATGGATTTGGACATTTCCCAGCTTCACCACAGGACTATGAAACTCTTTGGGTAATAACTCAAGCTGGCATTGAAAGTGACGCTATCCCTTTTGGCACGATAGCAAGAATGAATATTCATAATTAATTATCACTGCAATCACCTGCAGAAATTAAAAGTCCTCACGAATTTTATGACTTTTTAATATGTGCAAACCTAGAATCATTCAATTTTACAGAAATAGTAGTCTCATTAGACGATTTAAATTTTTCCCACAAATTAAAATTTATAGCCGGTGCCTGCTCGATCCTCCAAGCTTAATTCATCGGTGAAATTTATTTCATTAAAAGACATAAAAAGACCGTACTAATCAGCTTTATTTTCCATAGCCAGCGCATTGCTTACTGTGCCTTGTCAAATATACCTGAATAATTCTACTCATAACTACCGAAATCTATATTTCCAGACATTTGTTAAAGGCGGCCTCAGAAACTCTAGGAAACTGACTTTTTGTTAATAACTCTAGAACGTCTGGCTTTATACAATCTCTTTTTAAAACAGCCATTTGCTCTCCTTGTGAGCCGCTCTTAGCAGCATACATGACTAAGGTTTGTGAGCATTCGCCGGAGGCCAAGAAGGCTTGTAAAACTCCTGCCTTTAAATTATGTAAAATTTCAGGATCTTCTAGCAGTAAAAAAGGAAGTATTGGGTGGGTGAAGAAATCATGAGGAAATTCTGAGGCCAAAGATAATAAGATATCGCAATTAATATTAGGATTTTTCACCACATTTCTGCGTGTCTGAATGTCAGGGCTAGCTGAAAGCAACTTTAAAATTGAGATATTAGCGCATGAATGGCTTGCAACTGCTCTGTCCATCTTATAAGAAATACCTACAAGCTCTCGAAGTTCCAAAGGGTCAAGCATTTCATTATTTATTCGTTGCAATTTTTCATCTTCATCAACCAAAATCTTTGACCTTTTATCAATGCAACAGCGCTTTTATCTCTCTTACTAGCTCACTGTATTCGATTCCTTCTGTGCCAGAAGGGATTGCCACTTTTATCGTTTGTTCATCAGATTCATTATCAGCTCTATCTATGAACATAATACCGTCAAGATATATGTAAACAATTCCAGTAGATAACGTTTTCTCAAAACCTTCAATTAATCCGGCGCCTCCGACAGAAGGGGTCCATCCTTTAGACTTTAAGCTCCTTAAACTTTTAGTGGGTACTTTTCCTCCGTCAACTCCAAAAAAATCTTTATTATTATCATCTTTCCTTGAATAGCACTGCCTTGCTACCTGAGAAAATGGCTGTTTTAGTTTCTCACTTAGGAATAGCTCCCTCCAGGCATCTATTGATTCTCCCATGTGAATAGGGTGAGTAATATTGACCTGAGAAGTTTTATGTAAAACTACTATGTCACCTTTTAAATCTTTGAACTGACTCTCAGAACTTACCCTAAATAGGCGAATTGTTGCCTGATCTTTTATTTCAGCCCAAACAAGATGACGCACCAGGATTTCTAAGAATGGATGATTCAGCAATAAGTAGTTAAATTCTGAGACTGTCCAAGAGCGCTGACTAAGCATAGCCTGTTCTAGTCTATACAATTGCACTTTAGTATCGTTTTTAGAGTCTGACTTCAATTTTTTCCAGCGAGAAACTGCCTCTTTAACCATATTTTTATCATCAGATTTAGTAGGCTTGGGTAAATCTTTTATCGTTTTATCGTCACAGTCGAGTAATGTTGGTGTAAGTTTCTCATTAAATTGGATATTGAATTTAGAATTGCCGAAGCTAAGTATTTTCTCATCCAAATTATCTAGACCAAATGTGGGGACTAACCTATCTTCCAATTGATGTTTAGTAAGGTCTCGTACTTCAGCGATTGTTTCCATTAATTGAGGGGCGTATTCCAATATTGGCTTATACTTAGTCTTCAAGACCAAATTATTTATAGAGCGAATTGCGAATTCAGTACCAATATTCGCCAAGATATCGAGTGCTATTTTTGCATCTGCTGGATGTAAACCTTCTATTAATTTAACATCTGTTAACTTTTTAACCGTATCGTCGTTTCCCATATAAGCTAAACAATAGAACATTACTTTTGCTTGTCTTTTTAGTTTCGCTATTTGAGTATCACTTTTATTATGTGTAAAAATATCATCCCAATAGTAATTACCACTCACTTCCCCACCTAGTTTTTCAACCCTCCACAGAGCGCCTGAATCACTCCACTTACACCACTTACTAAAAAGCATCCAAGCAAAATTTGAGACTGATTCAGGCTCTAAAAGAGAAAGCACCTCTTTTAATTTGGGATAAACATCATCATAAGTAGACAAAGATATCATCCCAATCAGGCTAGCAAGCTGATTATCGCTTAGAGATTTACCCGTAGCAGCGACAATAGGGTTGTTGTCTGAGACCTCATAGAATATAGACGATAATTGAGGTATCTCTTCATTAAAATAGTCGAAGCATCTATCTTGCTTCAAAATCTCATCAATTGACCGTTCAGCCTCAGAACCATAAGCACTTGAGATTGTCCTAATTTTATTTCCAAAGCCATTTTCTGCCATAAAGCGAAGAGCTCGCTCGCATTGCGCTCTATTATCACCAAGCGACCCGATCGCAACCGGAATAAGGCCGTTAATGGCTGTTTCCTGATGCCGCAGTAGCCATGATCTGGCCCACCTTGACGCAGGTGTTCCCGTCAACGCTTTCGCCATAAAGGGCGCTATATGAGCGGATGAAACAGGTGCTAAAATTTTGATCATCATTTCCAGCTTGGTCTTGGCAAGACGCAATAGACCCGGCAACACGGGAGCGCCATATCGTGCTAGCAGATACCTAAACTCCACAACAGAAATAGATACGTTGTTGCCGAATCCGTCGGTAGTGTGAAGAACCTTTGGTTTTTTTGAGATCACCTCATTCCAAAGTTCCAATACTGTTTCATTACTTGCTGTTATGAATGATCTAAAGGCAAATGTATTAGAACCCTTCAAGTTCATGACTTTGTCTCTAACCTTGTCATCGTTTTCTATATTACCTTCTTGTCGTGAGTATGGTTTTGTATATTCATTTCTTGTAGAGTTTAGATAATCAGCATATTCATTGTCTTTAAAACAAACCTTATCATCAGTCTTAAACTCAGGAGTTTTTTCAATAATTATTGGATTTCTTTGTTGCGAAATAGGTGGCCAAAATTTATTGTCTAAAAGTTCTAATCCGTTGGTAGACTCTTTTTGTTTTAGATTTGAATCTTGAAGATTAGCTAAAATTTTACTCTTGTAGCTTGTCTGAACTGAGACTTCAGGATCAATCTGAGTATGGATTACGAATTGTGCAACTTTAAGGATGCTCTGAAACTCATCACCAGTGTTATGTTTAATAATAGCTTGAACAGCGCTATCGTCTATAACTGCACCGCTAGATATAGCCTCTAAGGCATGTGAGAAGTTTTCTCTCGCAATTAATGAGCCGAGCAAAGACAATTCAGCGTCCGCGACTTCACTGTTTAATGGTATTTTAGATTTCAACATCAAACGCAAAAACTCAGACGGTGGCAGCGTATCATTAGCTATAGCCCATTCGCATGCAGAATATCCGTTACTAGACACTGCTCCTACATTAGATTTTTTGACTAATACCTTCCATGTTTTTACCCGATGATGCTCTGCGGCGCACATAATAGGCGTCTTATCTTGATTGTTGCGGGCTTCTACATCAAAACCTAACTTAACAAGTTTGTTACAGATTCGGCCTGCTTCCTTGTTCTCTGAACTAGCCCAATAATGAAGCGCACTATTTCCAGTTTGAGGATCCAGTTGATGGAGAGCTTTTAAAGCCTCTGAATTTTCTAAAACACTATCGTCCCAAAATATAGGGCTAATGTTGAACCTCCAAATCGGATGAGGGTTTGGAGGTGAGAACATACTCGCCCCACTTTCCACCAAGGTGTCAAAGCGATATGAATCTTGGCTGCTTAATGGTGTTTCACCTGCATGATTCACATGATTGATGTCACAACCAGATTTTTGAAGTATTTTAATTGCATCTGTGTTGTACAAAAAGAAATATGGGTTTGATCCGTTTTTATCAACGACATTGATATCTACGCCACACTCAATAATCTTTAGGAGAGCTTTCTCAGAAAGCAAGCCACTTCGGATG
>Ga0206127_1001182_pt1 | contig 29003 bp, 25 predicted proteins | sample Helgoland_Spring_6_FD_148646 | JGI IMG/M metagenome (GOLD analysis project Ga0206127, IMG submission 148646) | Pelagic subsurface seawater microbial communities from Kabeltonne, Helgoland, North Sea - Helgoland_Spring_Bloom_20160419_1 | ecosystem: Environmental > Aquatic > Marine > Epipelagic ...
CCATCGTCATAGGTACGGAATACATAAGCAAGGTCTCGCTTCGCATTGCGTTTCAAACCATTGGCAAGATCTACCATAGCACTTACGGTTAACGAGCTGTCCACGGTTAATTCTATAGGATTACGAACCGCACCCACAATGCTCACTGTAGAAGCATCAATAAATGCCCTCTCACTTAATACACGAAGCACATCGTTATCGCGCAAGGTAAAGGTTGACGTACCGCTTAAAATATCCTCAAGGTTTAAGGTTTCAATCTCTGTGGTGCCGTCTGGGTTCTCACGGAATAGATATGCGAGGTCCAGTTTCGCATCTTCTTTCAAGCCTTTCGCGAGATCGATCAAATAAGCCACATTTGCATTTTCGTCCAGGGCAAAAGCACCTGGCTGACGTACGGCACCTCCAATGGCAACAGTTGCTTTATCGATGAAGTCACGTATGCTAAAGATGGTAATCTGATCTTCCGGTAATAAGGCGAGTGCTAAGGAATCCTCCATAGCCAATTGGTCAGAAGGACGGAATTGCATCAAGCTTCTCGTGCCGTCTGCTGCAGTGCGCGTTAAATACGCCACATCCATTCTCGTTTCCTCACGCACGCCCACTTTCATCAATACTTCTTTGACTGTAGGGTAATCACGAATCCCATAAATTCCAGGGTAGTCCACCCAGCCATTCACTTCAACGTAATCTTTCTTATCGGAGGTTTGGGTGGCAATGATCACTTTATCGCCGTCCTCAAAGGTTAATTTGGCCAATTCCGCTCCGCTGTATTCCTTCACAAACGAACCTTCTTTGTTCTTACGGACCAATTGTATCTCATCGCGCAATGCATCGCTCAAATAACCGCCCGTATAGTCTAAAAGATCACTGAAGGTTTCTTTTTCCTTCATCTCAAAGACCCCCACCTGTTTCACCGAACCTTTGACTTCCACCAAATCACCGATGAACGGTACATACAAGATGTCATTGTTTTGCAAGTAGTAATCGCTCTGTTTCTGCGGGTTGAACAGGTATTCATACACGTCCAGCTCCTTTACCTTACCGCCGTTAATCACCTGTATGTTACGCACCGTACCTAATTTTGAGGGACCGCCCGCAGCAATAAGCGCATTAAACGCTGTGTTGTACGCGCTAAGGGTATACGTACCCGGCTGTGCTACAGCACCCGTAATTTGGATAGTCAACGTACGTGCGGTCGTCAATGTCAAGGCAAACTGCCCGTTATCAAACTGGTAGAAGTTCTGTAATCTACGGCGTACGACAGTGCGGGCTTGACCTAAAGAAATTCCTTTGAGGTAGATTTTAGGCAAGTTTACCGGTTCAAGAAAACCGTTAGATTTGATCGTGAATTGAAGATCCGCTTGTGACTTTCCAAAGATGCTTACTGTGACCACATCACCAGGACCTAATATGTACGAGTCGTTCGGGATGTAATCTTTACTGACTTCGTATAAACTTAACGATCCGTTGGTAAAGATGTGCTTACCATACACCATGGTATCGGCCTGGTCTGCCTCTATTTTAACCTCTACTGGTGTTTTTGAATCTACCTTAGTTTTAACTACTCCTACAGCCTCTGTGGCGAGCTCCGTCGTGGTAGTTTGAATACTCGCTTCACTTTGCTCACCGCCTTTCGCTGACATTTCTGTGCCGCTTACAGAATCACTTTCCACGGCTTGTTCAGTGGATGCACTGGCTGCTTGTTCGGCTTTTAACTTTGCAATCTCCTCCTCAACGATGGGTTGAACACGAGGGATGTCAGTCATGGTTAGGGTAGCGGTATTGATGCCGCGGGCTTGAAGACGGGCTTCTAGTTCTGCGGGATCAACACCTTGGCGCTGCGCCTCTGCATAGGCCATTTTTCGAGCTTCTTGCTGGGAAGGCTGTGCACTGACTAGAGCAGGTACAAGTACCATTGCCCAAAGTAAGGTTCTCATTATTTTCATGAGGATAGTTTGGTTTATTGGCTCCAAAGGTAAGATTTAACAACTATATATACTCCCAAACGTGTACAGGTAAAATGTTCCTTTACTCTATCTAGTAGTTTTTTCTCTTCACTTCAAGCCAATTCTTGTTAAATTGCACCTCCAAACCACAAGAAATAAGCATGGACCAGCAACTATCAGAGCAGACAAATTTCACGCAGCCTGAGGCCGACGATGAAATCACCCTCAAGGACATCATCTTGAAGATTCAGGAGTGGTTCTCCATTGTATGGCCGCAACGCGTTAGAATTATTGTCCTGTCCCTTACCATTGGACTCATGGCAGCATTGTACACGAAGTTCATTAAACTACCCACCTACACGGCATCTTACCAGCTTTTCTTCCAAGAAGAAAGCGGCGGTCTTTCGGGTGCGATGCGACTGGCATCGAGCTTCGGTTTAGGCGGTGGCGTTGGATCAGCGTCTTCCAGTGCAACGGTGCAAGAGTTTATTACTTCGCGCAACAACATTGCCCATGCGATGACCGCAGATCTAGACAACGGCAGGCTTATCGACCGCTATTTTGCTGAGGCAGTAGAAGAAGACGAGGAGTTTGCCCGCGAGTTCAAGGCCATGTTTGGTGCCAACCAGCGCTATACGGATTCTGTGCTTACGCAGGTCTATCTGGCCTTTAATGAAGGCGTCTTAGGAGCTTCTTTCGACGAAGAGTCCGGCGTTTTAGGTTTTAATGTTACTACCTATGACGAGTCGTTTACCTACGATCTCGCTACGCAGCTCGTTCAAAACACCGAAAGCCAATTCAAGGACTGGAAACGCCAAAAAGGCCTGAGCGCCGTTCGGGCATTTCAGCGGAAAGTAGATTCACTAGAAATCGCCCTTGACGCCACTTTAAGAAGGTTAGGCGAATACCAAGACCAGAACAACTCACTGATCAGCGCCGTAGACAAAATGGAGCAGATGCGTCTTACCATAGATATGGAGGCACTCAAAGTTGCGTATGGTGAATACATCAAAGGATTAGAGATGTCCAAAGCCGAGCTCATGAATTTAGAAGGCCCATTTAAATATTTTGATGAGCCTATTTTCCCGCTGCAAAAGGACAAGGGCTCCGCCGCTAAAGCCGGCGTGTTCGGCTCGGTCATTACCGGATTCTTATTGGTACTGTTTTTTATTGGCCGTGTTGAGGCGGGGAACATCATGGCCGATTAATACCATGGCATCCCCTAATGCCTGTTGGCACGTACTCTACACCAAACCTAGGAATGAAAAAAAAGTAGCCGAGCGTCTTTCTGGCGCTGGCTATAGCGTCTATTGTCCTTTAAAAAAGGTACGCCGCCAGTGGAGCGACCGCATTAAAGTGGTTGAAGAGCCGCTGTTCAAAGGCTACCTATTTATTAAAATAGAAGAGAAAATTAGGGACGAGGTTTTTACCTTTCCCGGCACGGTGCGCTACCTGTTTTGGCTGCGCCGTCCAGCGGTCGTTCGCGAAGAAGAAATCCATACCATCCAAAAATGGCTTGGGGAGTACGATCACGAGGACATCGACATCTCAGACATTAAGCCCGGAGATTATGTGCGCATCATTTCTGGCCAATTCTCTGGTGAAGAGGCCGTTCTTTTGGACCGTACCCACCACAAGGCCGTCGTTCAGCTCAAAGAACTGGGCATTCAACTCTCCTTATCGCTCTCGAACAACCACCTGCTTGCGCTTTAAAAAGTAGGCTCAATCGAGACGATGTGTATAACGAGTAAAAAAAAATTACTTGTTCTTAGTTTAGGTCGGCTAAATCTCGCTTACCTTCATGGTCCAAACCAAATAACGTGATTCTAGAGTGTCGATCAGGCTACACTCTTTATCATCTCACTCGGTGAATATCCGCCGGTGGGTTCAGCTACCCAAGCTTCTCATTCGAAGCTGGATGTGACTCACCGCGGCGAAGCCGTAAAAAAAGTCCGCATTCCTAGCTCCTCCTATTACCTCCAAAACCCGTTTGAAGCCACTCAAACGCTTCTTCCTAAACCAAAGCGTTTACGGGCTATCTCCAAGGAGCTGGATGAAAATACTAACAGCATACGACTCGAACTCAATAGCTTGGAAAAGGCAGGATTGCTTGCGTCCAAAACTAACGGTCGTTGCCGAGAAATTCAAAGCAGTCAAGCATGAATGAAATTCAAATGGTTGACCTTAAAGGTCAATACAATAAAATAAAAGATGAAATTGACACGGCAGTTATTCAAACTATTGAATCCATCAACTTTATTAATGGACCAATTGTTAAAGAATTCTCTAAATCATTGGAACAATATCTTGGAGTTAAACATGTAATTCCATGCGCTAATGGTACAGATGCTCTTCAAATCGCACTTATGGCATTATCCTTAAAGCCAGGTGATGAAGTAATTTGTCCATCCTTTACCTATGTAGCAACTGCAGAAGTTATTTCCCTTTTAGGACTAACACCCGTCATGACAGATGTAGATTCCAACACCTTTAACATTACCGCGGATATAATTAGACCTCACATAACAAATAAAACAAAAGCAATAGTACCTGTTCACCTTTACGGGCAATCCTGCGATATGGAAGGAATTATTAATCTAGCTGATGAGTTTGGTTTATTTGTGGTTGAAGATAATGCACAAGCAATAGGTGCTAAATATACGTTTAGTGATGGAACCGTGAAAAGCGCGGGTACCATTGGAGATATAGGCACTACTTCTTTTTTTCCGTCAAAAAATTTAGGATGCTACGGAGACGGAGGTGCTATGTTTACAAATGATGATGAAATTGCGCAAAAGTTAACTATGATTGCAAATCATGGTCAAGAGGTAAAATATTATCACAAAGTTACAGGGTGTAATTCAAGATTAGATTCAATTCAAGCCGCAATTTTAAATATTAAATTGAATTATTTGAATATATATGCTGATACAAGAAATAAAATGGCAAGAAAATATGATGAGGGTTTTTCAGAAATAGTAGAGTTATCAGTACCGAGAAGGCAGCACAATTCAACACATGTTTTTCATCAATATACATTAAAGACTCAGCCAGAACGACGGGAGGCATTAATTGAGTTTTTGAAAGAATCTAAGATTCCTGTTATGATATATTACCCAGTCCCGTTGTATAAACAAAAAGCATTTAGTAAAAATGTAAACGATGGATTTATGATTGAAAATGTAGAGCGATTGTGTAGAAGTGTGTTTTCATTACCTATTCATACTGAATATGAGAATTCATCCCAAGAATTTATTATCAGTAAAGTCAAAGAATTTTTTAATGAGTAAATCCTAATATCATACTATACCAAAATGGAAATAAATATTACAAAAAAAAGAATTTTAGTCACTGGTGGTGCAGGATTTGTAGGCTCAAATTTATGCGAAGTATTGCTGAATAAAGATAATAAAGTAGTCTGTCTCGACAATTTTGCATTAGGCAAAAGAGAAAACATAGACATATTCCTTAGGAATCCAAATTTCGTTTTAATTGAAGGAGATATCAGAAATCTAAGTGACTGCCTCAAAGCAACCAAAAATATTGATTATGTACTGCACCAAGCGGCATTAGGATCGGTTCCAAGATCGATTGAGAATCCAATCGCAACTAATGAAGTTAATGTAACTGGATTTTTGAATATGTTAGTTGCAGCAAGAGATAATGGCGTAAAGAGGTTTGTATTTGCAGCGAGTTCATCTACCTACGGAGACTCAGAATCTATGCCAAAGGTCGAAGAGATTATTGGAAAACCCTTATCACCATACGCTGTTAGCAAATATGTAAACGAACTCTATGCTGATATCTTCTCAACATCCTTTGGTCTTGAAACAATTGGTCTTAGATATTTCAATGTTTTTGGTAGAAAGCAAGATCCTAACGGTGCCTACGCAGCGGTAATTCCAAAATTTGTTAGTCAACTAATGAAAGGAGAATCTCCTGTTATAAATGGTGATGGAAACCATTCGAGAGACTTTACTTATATCGATAATGTGATACAAGCCAATTTATTAAGCCTTGTTACAACCAATGAAAAAGCTGTTAATACTGTATATAATGTTGCCTATGGAGATCGTAATACATTGAATGATTTAATGAGGTACTTAAAAGAATATTTATCTGAGTTTGATTCAACAATATTGAATATTGACGTTATTCATGGCGAGAATAGAACAGGAGATATACCACACTCACAGGCAAGTGTTAGTAAAGCAAAAGCACTTTTAAATTATAACCCGCAATATAACCTACAGCAAGGTCTCAAGGCAGCTGTTAAATGGTATTGGGAAAACTTGTAAAAAACATGAAGAAAGATAAAATAGCAATAATAGGCCTAGGATATGTAGGTCTGCCATTAGCAAGACTTTTTGCTACTAAATATTCCGTAGTTGGTTTTGATATCAACACCGATAGAGTATCTGAATTAGTTTCTGGCGTGGACTCTACCTATGAGGTGGATAACGAGGCCCTACAATCCGTATTGGTAAGTGATTCTACAGATTCTAACGGATTGTTTTGTACCAATCAAATAGATGCAATTAAAAATTGTAATTACTACATTATTACAGTTCCAACGCCTGTGGATGTAAATAATAGACCTGTTTTGACACCACTTATTAAAGCTAGCGAAACTGTTGGTTCGGTATTAAAAAAAGGAGATATTGTTATTTATGAATCTACTGTGTATCCCGGGGCTACAGAAGAAGATTGTGTTCCTGTGCTAGAAGGTATTTCTGGACTAAGGTTTAATGAAGATTTTTATGCGGGCTATTCTCCTGAGAGAATCAATCCAGGAGATAGAGAGCATACAGTTGAAAAGATATTGAAGGTTACTTCAGGATCAACTTTCCAAATCGGAGAAAAAGTAAATGACTTATATAAATCTGTAATTACAGCGGGCACCCATTTGGCACCGACCATTAAAGTAGCTGAGGCATCCAAAGTAATAGAGAACTCTCAACGTGATGTTAATATTGCTTTTGTTAATGAGCTTGCAAAGATATTTAATTTAATGGATATCAATACTCATGATGTGTTAGAAGCGGCAGGAACAAAATGGAATTTTTTGCCATTTAAGCCGGGTTTAGTGGGAGGCCACTGTATTGGGGTAGATCCTTATTATTTAGCTCAAAAGGCTCAAGAATATGGTTATCATCCTGAAATTATTCTTGCTGGCCGACGCTTAAATGACGGTATGGGAGATTATGTAGGCTCTGAAGTAGTTAAGTGTATGATAAAAAAGGACATTCATATTAATGGATCTAACACACTAATTTTAGGAATAACATTTAAAGAGAATTGTCCTGATGTTAGAAACACAAAAGCGGTTGATGTCGTTAATGCTCTAAAATCATACGGGACTAATGTTACTGTTTATGATCCATGGGCTAATGAAGAAGAAGTAATGCATGAATATGGAATTAATTCATCAAAGAGAATGCCCGACACTAAATTTGATGCAGTTGTCTTAACAGTTGCACATGATGAATTTAGGAATTTAGACTTCTCACTTTTATTAGAGGATAAAGCAGTAGTATTTGATGTAAAAAACGTAATTCCCGAACCTTTAGCGGATAGAACACTTTAATTTATTAAATGAAAGAAAAGATATATTACTCCCATGAAACAGCTGTTATTGATGAGGGGTGTCGCATTGGAAAGAATACTAAAATTTGGCATTTCTCTCATTTAATGACAAACAGTGTCGTAGGAGAAAATTGTAATATCGGTCAAAATGTTGTTATTTCTCCTGATGTAGTTTTAGGTAGCAATGTTAAAGTGCAAAATAATGTATCTATATACTCTGGGGTAGTATGTGAAGACGATGTTTTTTTAGGTCCTTCGATGGTATTCACCAATGTTATAAACCCCAGAAGCGCAGTAAATCGCAGATTTGACTACAAAGCTACAAAAGTTGAAAAAGGCGCTAGCATTGGAGCTAATGCCACGATTGTTTGTGGAAACGTTATCGGAAAATTTTCATTTATAGGAGCGGGTAGTGTTGTAACTAAAGAAGTGTTGGATTATTCATTAGTTGTTGGAAATCCGGCTAAACACATTGGATGGGTAAGTGAATATGGACATCGATTAAAGTTTAATGATAACGGAATAGCAAAATGTTTTGAAAGTAGCCAAGAATATTTATTGGTAAATAATTCAGTAAAAAGGATTAAATAGATGAAAAATTTCGCGTTAATTGGAGCTTCTGGTTATATAGCTCCACGACATTTAAAAGCAATAATTGACACAAATAATAATTTATTAGCAGCTCTAGATCGTTTTGATAGTGTCGGGATAATGGATAGTTATTTTCCTGAGGCGGACTTTTTTGTGGAGCCAGAGAGGTTTGATAGATATCTTGAAAAGCTTAAATATGATGCAGGTATTGAATTAGATTATGTAAGTATTTGCACACCTAACTATTTACATGATTCTCATATCCGAATGGCACTTAGAAGAGGAGCTGATGCCATTTGTGAAAAGCCTTTGGTGCTCAATCCCTGGAATTTGGATGCCCTTGCTAAAATGGAAAGAGAATCTGGTCATAGAGTTTGGAATATACTTCAGCTGAGACTTCATGAAAGTATTATCGAACTAAAGAAAAAAGTAGAAGCCGCTCCAAAAGATAAGGTGTTTGATGTAGATTTAACTTATTTGACCTCCCGAGGAAATTGGTACTATACATCGTGGAAAGGGGATATGAGTAAATCTGGTGGAATTGCAACAAATATTGGTGTTCATTTTTACGATATGTTATCTTGGATTTTTGGAGATATAAAAGAAAATATAGTTCATGTTCAATCGCATGATAGAACCTCCGGTTACTTAGAATTTGAAAGAGCAAGAGTACGTTGGTTTTTATCGATAAATTATAATTTATTACCTGATGAGGTTAAGGCAAAAGGACAAAGAACGTATAGAAGTATAACTATTGAAGGCGAAGAGTTAGAATTTAGTGGAGGATTCACTGATTTACATACCCGAGTTTATGAGGGTATTCTTGAAGGAAATGGATATGGCCTTGATGAAGCGAGACAAGCAATAGAAATAGTTCATACAATAAGGAATTCGGAACCAATTGGTTTAAAAGGGGAATATCATCCTTTTGCCGTTAAAGGGTTAACAAAACATCCATTTATTACTTAAACATTGATGCGATTAATAATATATAAAATTTCATGAAAGGAATTGTCCTGGCAGGAGGCTCTGGAACTCGTTTACACCCCCTAACTATAAGTGTGAGTAAACAATTATTGCCAATTTATGATAAACCTATGATTTATCATCCTATTTCAGTCTTAATGTTGGCAGGCATAAAAGAGATTTTAATCATATCAACGCCCCACGATTTGCCAAATTTTAGAAGTTTATTAGGCTGCGGTAGCCATTTTGGGGTGTCTTTTGAATATTTGGAGCAGACATCACCGGATGGTTTGGCTCAGGCTTTTATCATCGGGGAGGAGTTCATAGGTGATGACAATGTGTGTTTGGTATTGGGAGATAATATCTTCTATGGTGCTGGATTTCAAAAATTGCTGAAAAATGCTATTCAAAGGGTTGAAGAAGAGAATAAGGCTGTGGTTTTTAGCAACTATGTTAAAGATCCAGAACGTTATGGTATTGCTACATTTGACGATAAGAAAAATGTAGTTAGTATTGAGGAAAAACCAAAGAATCCTAAATCGAATTATGCGGTTGTTGGTTTGTATTTTTACCCAAATTCCGTAATTGAAATATCGAAAAACATAAGTCCGTCCGTAAGAGGCGAATTGGAAATTACGTCAGTCAATCACTGCTATTTAGAACAATCACAATTAAAAATGGAAATTTTAAGTAGAGGATTTGCGTGGTTAGATACAGGAACTCACGAAGCTCTAACTGAGGCAACGGAATTTGTGAAGGCTGTTGAAAAGCGTACTGGTCTGAAAATTGCGTGTCTAGAAGAGATTGCTCTAAACTATAAGTGGATAAAAAAAGAAGATCTTGAAGATCATATTATTGACTTAAAGGGTGAATATTATAATTATTTGAAGTCGATTATTAGAAATTAATTAGCGGAAGTGGCTCTATGATTACTGTGACAAAAACATTTTTCCCTCCCAAAGAAGACTATAAGTCTTACATAGATAAAATATGGGAAAATCAATGGTTGACGAATGGCGGGAACTTAAATATTGATTTAGCATTAAAACTAAAACAATATTTAGGTGTCCATCATATAATACCAACGACAAACGGTACACTCCCTTTACAAATAGCCCTCAATGCATTCGCAAATGAGGGGGAAGTAATAACCACACCCTTTTCTTATGTGGCTACAACTTCTGCGATAGTGTGGGAGAAATGCACCCCTGTTTTTGTAGATATTCATCCAGAATACCTGACGATAGATGAGACGAAGATTGAGGCGGCAATTTCAAAAAAAACTACAGCTATATTGGCCACTCATGTTTATGGAAACCCATGTGCTGTAGAGTCTATTGAAGAAATAGCAAAAAGGTATAAATTAAAAGTGATTTACGATGCTGCGCATTGCTTTGGAGTAGACTACAAAGGGGGGTCAATTTTTAATTACGGAGATGTTAGCACATGTAGTTTTCATGCTACTAAGTTGTTTCATACAGGTGAAGGGGGGGCATTATTTTGTCAAGATCAAAATACATATGAAAAATTGAACTACCGACACAACTTTGGCCATAATGGTTTAATGAACTTTCATGGTGTTGGTATAAATGCTAAAATGAGTGAATTACAAGCGGCAATGGGGTTGAGCGTGTTACCTTATATGTCTAATTTAATGAGTGAAAGAAAACGAATTTGTGATTACTACGATGCAAATCTCGACTTCAGGATATTTGGAAAAATTAAAATTAGAGAGTGCACTACTTGGAACTATTCGTATTATCCAATTTTATTTAGATCCGAGGAACACTTATTAAGAACTGAAAAAGCATTAAACGCAGAGCAAATTTATCCTAGAAGATATTTTTACCCGTCTCTTAATAAGCTTAGTTATGTTACTCAAAGGAATATGCCGATTTGTGATAATACGGCGCCACGTGTAATGTGTCTGCCGCTTTATTATGGATTAAATAGTGATGACACAAAGCGTATATGTGAAATTATTTTAAGAATGTGTAATAAATAGTGGTCTTGAACTAATGAAAACTAAGGAATGAGTAGTTTAAAAACAAAAACTCTATCTGGTCTGTTGTGGAGTTTTATTGAACACCTTTCTAAACTCGGTTTGACGTTTATTATTGGCATTATCCTTGCACGTTTATTGACGCCAAGTGAGTTTGGTATAATTGGAATGGTCACAATTTTTGTAGGATTATCTCAGTCGTTAGTTGATAGCGGTTTTACTCAGGCATTAATTCGCAGAAATAATTGTACTCAGGCTGACTACTGTACGGTCTTTTATTTTAACCTAATTGCAGGTTTGTTTCTTTATTTCGTGCTTTATTTTTGCGCGCCAGTGATCAGCCTTTTTTTTAAAGAACCCGAATTAATCTTGATTATAAGGGTTATTAGTTTTGGGATACTGATAAATGCGTTTTCAATGGTCCATAGAGCAATACTGACGAGAGAAATAAATTTTAAATTGCAGACGAAAATTTCCATCATATCATCTTCGTTGTCAAGTTTAATAGCAATAGTCATGGCCTATAATGATTATGGTGTATGGAGCTTAGTATGTAAGTCTTTAGTCGGTTTCTTTTTTACATCTCTGCTTTTGTGGACATGGAATAAATGGAGGCCTTCACTTGTGTTCAGCCGGAACTCGTTTAAAGAAATGTTTTCCTTTGGTTATAAACTTATGCTTAGTGGATTATTAGATGGGTTATACCGAAATGTTTATCTCATAGTTATAGGAAGGTTCTTTTCAGCTGCTGATTTAGGTTTTTACACACGAGCGGAACAATTTAATAATTTGCCATCACAAAATGTTACGGGTGTTATTCAACGTGTAAGTTACCCGGTATTGACTAAAATACAAGACGACTTACCTAGATTGAAAATTGCTTATCAGAAAATTATTAAAAGTACCATGCTTTTGAGTTTCACGGCTATGATAATTTTAGCGGCCAGCGCAAAGCCTCTTATATTGACGCTAATAGGAGAGGAATGGTTACCATCAGTAGTATATCTACAATTGCTCAGTTTTATCGGCATGCAATACCCTCTACACGCAATTAATTTAAACATGCTCCAAGTGCAAGGAAAATCTGATCTTTTTTTAAGGCTGGAGGTGGTTAAAAAATTATTCGCTCTACCTGTAATAGTTGTCGGTATTAATTATGGAATTAAAATAATGATCGTAGGAATGATTATTCACGCAACAATTTGCTTATTTTTAAATACTTATTACTCGGGAAAACACATTAATTATTCAAGTTGGCAACAGCTTTTGGACATCACACCATCATTTTTTTTGGCGTTAGTTATTGGGAGTATTCTGCACTTTATAGGATTAACTTGTGTCTTACCTAATTATCAAATTCTAATAGTTCAATTGTGCGTAGGAGTCGGTTTATTTTTTTGTTTCGCAGAATTATTTAAGATTGAAGCTTATAAATATCTTAAAACCACATTGGTAAATATTAGAAGTAATGGCACATAATATATCGTGAATTGAAGTGATTATAAATCTAATATGTAGAATTTGAAGCCGTTAAATATCTTGACAAGATCAACTATTATGTTCACAAAAGTTTACTCATAGTGAAATTAGCAATAATGCAGCCGTATTTTTTCCCGTACATTGGATATTTTCATGCTATCCATGCTGTGGATAAATATATTATTTATGAAAATCTTGATTATATCAAAGATGGTTGGATGAATAGGAATCGGGTATTAATAAAAAACCAAAGTCCTAGTTATTTGTCCGTTATGGTGGAGGGGCGCAGTTCGAACAAAAAAACAAATGAAATAGAGCTTAATACTAGTTTTAATTGGCGAAGAAAATTATTAAATAAAGTATTTTTTAATTACAAAGGGAGCCCATTTTTTGATGAGTCGTATCTTTTAATTGAAGAATGTATTAACATTGATTCAGATATGCTGTTTATGTATAATTCAAAAATAGTAAAGAAACTAGCGGAGTATCTTGAATTAGATACTGAAATACAGTATGACAATCGACACTTTCTAACTTTGGAAAAAAAAATAGCTGCAGGGATTATTGATGATGCCAAATTCGAGGCAAAATCGAAGCGTGTATTTGAAATATGTAAGCATGAAAATGCAGATGTTTTTGTGAATGCTATTGGAGGACGTGCTCTTTACGACAAAATCCAATTCAAAGAGAATGGAATAGATTTATACTTTGTTGAAACGGAAGAAATTGAATACAACCAGTTTTCGGCTAATTTTCATCCAAACCTCTCTATTATCGATGTTCTGATGCACAACGGACAAGATAGAACCAAGGACTTATTGAACAATTATAAACTTATATAAAAAAATGAGCAATTATTGGATAAATTTTTGGAATAACAATCATATTGTAGAGGGCAAATCGGTGCATGAGAAAATTGGAAGAACAATTGCAGGAGAGCCGATAAGTGAGGAGAAATGGGACCAATGTCTTCTCTTTTTAAGGAGACAATTGGAATTGCAAAGACATGATATATTATTGGATATTGGTGCAGGTTCGGGTGCTATTTGCATACCTTTTTCGAGGCAAGTTGAAAAAGTTGTAGCTGTGGATGTTTCAGAGAAATTATTGGCAAGTATCCAAAAAAGAAAAAATCTACAAAAAATTGCTAGCGATATCCTGACGCTAAATTTTCCGGCTGCTGCATTTACAAAAGTTATCTTTTATTTTGCAATTCAACATTTTGATGAAGGGGAAGTTGTAAACCTCCTTAAAAAAATATTCTCGTGGCTCAGCGATGGAGGTATATTATATATTGGCGATGTACCACTTTTAGATAAGAAGTTCGACTATTTTAAAATTGATGACTATGAAAAGGCCTATTTTGAGTCGATAGCTGCTGGAAAGCCAATTATTGGTAATTGGTATAATGAAGATTTTTTTTTAAAGTTGGGTAAATATATAGGCTTTTCTGAAACATTAATAGTTTATCAGCCGACGGACTTTATTAATGCACATTATCGTTTCGATGTAAAATTCATTAAATAATGGCGGAAATCATGGTAAGTGTATTAATGGTTACTTACAACCATGATAAATATATTTCAAAAGCTATCGAAACCGTTTTAGATCAGGAAACTAAGTTTGATTTCGAATTAGTAATAGGAGAAGATTGTTCAACAGACAATACCCGAAATATTATTGAAGAATATTCTAAAAAGCACCCTGATAAGATAAGATTGTTTTCTGGTGATAAAAACGTAGGGTCAACACAAAACGAAATTACTATTGTTAAAGCGAGCAAAGGAAAATATTTAGCTTTTTGTGAAGGGGATGATTATTGGACAGACCCCTTTAAACTACAAAATCAAGTAGATTTTCTTGAAGCCAACCCGGATTATGGCTTAGTTCATAGTGATGTAAACCATTTCAATCAAAAAACAGGAGAATTAACCATTGCTTTTAATAAAAGAAGTGATATAGATATTCCGAGTGGTAATATTTTCCAATTCTTAATGGATCCATCGCACTCGATAAAAACAATGACAGTTTGCCTTAGGAGGGATCTCCTTTCAAAGTACTATTATGGTAATGAAACTATTATGTCTTCAAATTGGAAGATGATAGATATTTCAATTTGGTTAATGATATCTTATTATTCTAAAATCAAATACATGGATGAGGTAACGGCTACATACAGAATGCTTCCAGAGTCTATGAGCAGAACACAAAATGCTGTTAAGTTAAATGACCTTCACAATAAAATATATAGCATATATTATTACTTTCTAGATAATTTCTGTGATAGCGAAGACATAAGGAAAAGAATCAATGTGAAATATAATTTAATGAATTTTAACGATGCCTATATTTTAGGAGATAGAGAACTGCAAAAATTATATTATACTAAGCTAAAAAAATGTAATTATAAATTTTCAATGAAGCAATATCTAATGATATTAAAATTGAAGTTACTAGGTTAAAATTATGGATATGAAGAATTTTTTAGATCGAATATATAGATTTGGTTATAATTCTGCTGAAAAGACTAACCAAAATATAAAAGAAATTAGAGATGTTGAATGGGATAGTATAGTTAAGTATATTCCAAATGATAAACTGTTTCTTGACTTAGGTTGTGGCACTGGATATTCTATGAAGCGAGCCATCAATGATAAAAATTGTGAGACTGTTGGTATTGATCCACAACCAATGATAGCCGGAGTGAAATCAGATTTGATTGAAGATGCAAATTTTAAAATTATAAAGGGAATAGGTGAAAACTTGCCTTTTGCTGACAATTCATTTGATGTGATTTACACGTGTCATGTTTTAGAACATGTAAATGATTTGGATAAAGTTGTTGTCGAAATGAATCGTGTATTGAAAAAAGATGGTGTCGCAATTATCGGAGTTCCGACCTCCACCTTGGCTTGGATATGTCTAGTCTCTCAAATCTTATTTACATCTCATATGAGATTGATGCGTTTTTTTGCTGGATTTTTTAAAAAGGTTAGAAATACAAGGTTAATTCATGTGTTTATTCCATATTCACATAGTAATACTCACGACACGGTGTTTTCAGATATTAAAAACTACAAAATCACTAGGTGGAGGAAGGTTATTGCTAAAAAATTTAAAATTATAGATGAAATTTTGCCAATGCTCTATGGTTTTGCAGAATTTAAAACTCTTGTTCCATACAAGAAAGAAGGTAAATTCAGTAGCAGCGTTTTCTTCATCTGCAAGAAAATCGATGCTTAAATGAAAATAGTCCAGGTAATCTCATCGCTTGCAAATGGGGGTGCAGAAAAATTTATTGTGGAACTATCCAATGAATTGTCTTTAAGCAATCAAGTATTACTAATTAGTATTAAGGATATTGAGGACTGGATGTACCCGCCTCAGTATTTAAGTAAAAGAGTTAATTTGTTGACTTTGGGAAAGAAAAAAGGATTTGACTTAAATGTTTTATCGGAATTGTACAAACTTTTAAGAAGTCAAGAGCCAAATGTTGTGCATATACATCTAAATATGTCTATGTACTATTTTTTACCCCTGATTCCATTATTTCAAAAAATTAAGTTTTTTTTTACTATCCATAATACCTTTGGCCCTCATAAAAAGTTACTGGCGAACTTTAGTAGATTACCTTTTTATCGTCGTGTCTCGAACATATGTCTTACTGAAGGTATATATAAACTGTTTAATGAAGAATTCCCGAAACTTTACTTTTATAAAATAGAAAACGGTATAAAAAGAGAAAATAATAAGCAATATTACGATGATTTAAAAAAGGAGATAGAAGAACTAAAGGTTGGGTTTAAATACATATACCTTTTTGTTGGTCGTTTTAGTTACCAGAAGAATATTCCGCTATTGCTAGATGTTTTTAGTGATGCCTCATTAGCGGATTCTAAACTCATAATAATTGGAGATGGTAATGAAGAGATTAAAACTACAGTGATTAGGCAAAGCGCTTTAACAAATAATCGTATTCAGTATTTAGGGAAAAAGAAAAATATTTTTGATTACATGAATTCCGTCGACGCTTTGGTTCTAACTTCTCGTCACGAAGGTTTGCCGATAGTACTTTTGGAAGCTTTATCTGTGGGATTGCCAATTATATCAAGCCCTGTTGGTGGAATTTTGGATGTAATTGATAATGAAATAAATGGGTTTCTATCCAAGGGGTTGACAAAGCAAGAAATGATAGACGCTATTGCAGAATTTCGTTTACTTGAACCTAGTCAGATTGATATAATGAAGAATAATAATCTTAACGAGTTTAGTAATAAGTACTCAATTGAAATTTGTTCCGAAAAACACATTAGACTATACACAGAGGTTTGTAAGCATGGATAAAGCACAAGTTGTTTTCTTGGGAGACATTTCTTTAAATAACGAATATATTGAGAGGTATAAGAAAGGATTGAATCCTTTTTCGAAAATCGTGAAGAAATTATGTCTTTCAAATATTGTTATTGGCAATTTGGAATGTATGGCTAAAGGTAGTCAAGGACAAAATTTGGCTAAGAAGCCTAGATTGACTACAACAGAAAAAACATTAAATTACCTTAACACGCTTAATGTAAATCTTGTCTCTTTGGCACATAATCATATTTATGATCACTTGGAAGATGGTTTTATTAAGACGACAGATTTCTTACATAAAAACAATATAGATTTTTTAGGAGCTTCGTTAGAAAAAGAGAAATACGGTAAGCCTCATATTGAAACTGTTAATGATATAAAGATTGGTTTTTTAAATTATGTGGATCTCGATACCAACCCTAACTTACCAAAAAACTCGAAGGTCTTTTTAAACACTTTTAATTTAGAAAAAACGGTAGATTGTATAAAAGATATAAGAAAAGAGGTAGATCATATTGTGTTACTTATGCATTGGGGGGGAAGAGTTGAAGGGGGATTATATCCGGATTGGGAGCAACCTAAAATTGCACGACAACTGATAGATTCTGGAGCTGATTTAATCATTGGACATCATTCACATACGATCCAGCCTTTTGAGATATACAAAGGGAAACATATATTTTATAGCCTTGGAAATTTTTGTTTTTCGGATTTTTGTTTTGAGGGAAAGAACTATAAGATGTCCAGAAGAAGAAAAAATATAATAATTCCTATTGCCTCTTTTAGTAAAACGCGTTATACAGTGAAAATATCTTTTTGGAAAAATGAAGGTGACGAAATCATCCCGTATCCCAGTTACAGATTTAAAATGATGATGAGGAATAATTTATTTAAATTGCATGAATCGCGTGCAATTTGGAGTATATATTTCTTCATATATCGTAAGATTAGTCCTATATTATTTTATTTGCTTATTAATGATATGTCATTATACAAAAAAATGAAATCATTAAATTGGAATAAAATTAGAAGATACATGAAAAAATAAGCGGCTTATACAAATGAATAACAGCAGAGAGTGGCTTGCAAAAAATATAGGATTTCCTGTTCAGGATACCGTGACCGGAACTTCTATACTGGAGACCCTGGCGTTCCTAAAAAAAAGCCAGTTTTGGGATGAGACAAAAATTCGGGAATATCAATTGAAGAAACTCAAAAGTTTGATCGATTATTCGTCCAAGAATGTCCCATACTATGAGGAATTATTCGGCAGGATAAAGTTAAAATCGTCAGATATTAATAACGTTGATGATGTCTCGAAAATTCCGATTTTGACTAAGGACACTTTACAGCAAGAAAATGCAAGTTTAATTTCAAGAACTTTTGGTTGGAAGTATATAAAGAAAAGTAAAACTGGTGGCACGACTGGGGCGCCGACATTGGTATATAAAGATGTTAACGATAGGTCGTTCACATGGGCCTCATACTACAGGTGGTTTGAATGGATGGGTTTAGAATATTTCGATCCTGTCACTACATTCTGGGGTGCGAGAGGGGTCTTATCTGTTTCTCTTAAAAGTAAAATTAAAGATAACTTGACTCAATATCTTCAAAATAATATCGTTCTAAATTCATTTAATATTAATGAAAATACAGCATCTATTTATTATGATAGAATATCGAGGCAAAACCCGTATTTGATTAAGGGATATTTATCTTCTTTGTTAGACTTTGCTAAGTTTGTTGAAAGAAATAATTGGGAGTTTGACAAGTTAAAAGCTATATCAACAACAACAGAAACCTTACTGCCAAATAATAGAGAATATTTAGAGAGTATTTTTAAAGTTCCAGTATATGACCAATATGGGTGTGGTGAAATATCGGGAATAGCCTATGAATGTGCAAAACATCAGGGCTTGCATATTAATCATGAACATGTGATTTGTGAAATTCTAGATGACGAGAATAAACAGCTAATAAATCAATCTGGTAGATTAATTACCACTGATTTGAATAATTATATAATGCCTTTAATACGTTATGAAAATGGTGATATAGCTACCATAACAGATGAAAAGTGTACCTGTGGTGTCAAGCAGCCCCTGATGAAGTCAATTGAAGGACGTAGTACTGACACAATAACCCTGATAAATGGTAATAGGGTTCATGGTGTGTTTTTTACCGATATATTTTATGAAATAGGTATACTTTCAAGCGTTGTACAGAAATTCCAGGTCGTTCAATTTCTTCCAGGTGAAATTGATTTAAGAATACAATGTTCGATGTCATTTGATGATGAGCTTCGTAAAAAGTTAATAAGTAACTTGATGCAATATTTCAGTAAGGTGAATTTTTCTGAACATGAAACTCTCAACAGTGAGCCGAATGGTAAGTTTAGGTATATTATCAATGCGGTTTCATCGTAATAGTGACAGTCTAATAGGCAACTAAAGTGAGATTGATCAAACGAATTAGCAATATCTATTTTGTATCATCAGTACTGTTATACCTGATATTTGTAGTGCAGCTTAAATTTAGTTATGGCTATTTGTATGTTTATAGCTTTTTGACTCTAATAATATATTATCTTATAATAAGAGCGCAGCTCTTCAAAGATGACAATTACTATACATACTATCGCTTGTCTAGCATCATTTTTACTGTAGGTTTTCTTGGAATATTGGCAAATAATATGTTGTCATATCATTATAATGATAATTTTTTCGTTTTCAGCGAAGTAGATGCCGGGACCTACCATAAGGAGGCGCTCAAGATGATTTCTAGCTCCTTTGCCGAAGGAATAGAAAATATACTAGGATATTGGTTGTATGAAGATTTAGGAGCGGTATTGATAATAAGCACTCTATATCGTATTGTGGCTTCAAACCTGATAGTTAATGTCTCGTACTTAGTTATTTCGGTTATAACTGGTTTAGGACTGTTTAAAATAGGTAGATATCTTATGCCAAAAAGATATGCTTATCTATCAGCTTTAACTTTTTCAATTTCTTCTTATTTCATTTGGTTCAATTCTTCAGGCTTGAAAGAGAGTGTAATGATTTATTTGGTTACATATTCATTTCTAAATTATTATAACTTCAGTAAAACGGGATCGTATAAATATATTTTCTATTTATTGATGTTTTTAGTTTCACTTCTTCTCTTTAGGCCTGTTATCGTATTTTTTATTTCGGGATCGATATTTATAAGTACATTATTGAAAAGAAAGGGTTTTTCCGAGAAAATATTTGCCCTTATTATTGGAATTGGACTGATTTATGGCTCGAACGTAGTAAGTGGCATTTACCTTAAGTATTTGACGGGAGGTGGTGTATCACAGATGATTGCGGGTAGAGAGTTGGAAGGTATGGTTAAGGGGTCAATAGAATTTACTTACATGGTTAATGTCTTGGCGGGGTTTATAGGGCCATTCCCTACTATACTACCAAACACAAGGCCAGATTTGTCACTGTATACTCCTGGATTAATTTTTAAAATCATTATTTCCGTTCCCTTTTTGTTGGGGGTCTTTTATATACTCAAGCGAAGGATGTACGTATATTTTCCCATTATTCTATTCGTGGCTTTTGAGTCTATATCTCTTATTTTCATATTAGAAAGTCTCGAGCTTCGTAAGGCACTCCCGCATTTCCCATTCATATATATCGTGAGCTTCGGGTTTTTAAGTTACCTTGATTCGTTTAACAGGTCACAGAAAAAAAAGCTTTATATATTACTAAATAGCTCATTTTTTATGATTTTTTGTATGATAATCTATTGGAATACGAGAAACTAAATTGGATAAAATAGAGCCCATCATGGACTGTACCAAGCTTAAAACTAAAGAAACTTGAAATGAATATTTTGCATGTATACAGAGGATATGGAAAGAGTCTTATAAATCCAGTTATAGACAACCAAATCGCAATGCTTTCCGGTAGTGATGATTCTATTTACAGGTTTATTTTGAATAAAGGGGGAATAAGATATCTTACCAACATTTTAAATCTAAGACGTGCTGTTGAAAAAAATAATATTGATATTATTCATGCACATTATAGTTTTAGTGGTTTCATGTCGGGACTGGCATTTTCAGGGAAGCCAGTAGTATGTTCATTAATGGGCAGTGATGTGCTTGGCAATAAATATTTAAAGTTTGTAACTGTATGTTTTAGCATATGGTTTTGGGAAGTGATTATTGTGAAATCACGTGAAATGCAAAAGTTTGTAAAAAGAAGTTCTATAATTCCAAATGGAGTTGATACAGGTAATTTTAGTCCAAAATGCAGAGAAGAAGCACTCGCTCATACGAATTTTAGTGACAATGTTAAAAATGTCATATTCATTGCTGCGGATCCTTACGCAGATGTGAAGAATCGTGTTTTGGCAGAAAAAGCTATCGCGAGAGCAAATCAAAAGTTTTCAAAGAATATCCATTTGCATTTTTTGGATAGCGTTAAATTTGAAGAGTTACCATACTATTATAGTGCTGCCGACTTACTGTTATTAACGTCAAAATCAGAAGGTTCACCAAATGTAATAAAAGAAGCAATGGCGTGTAATTGTCCAATTGTATCTACAGATGTCGGTGATGTAAGAGAAGTTATCGCCAAGATCAACGGTTGTTATCTTACTTCATTTGCAATAGAAGATGTCGCAGATAAGATTATTATGGGAATAAATTATGGAATTAGAACAAATGGAAGAATGAAAATCAAGAGTTATTCTAATAAAGTAATAGCTGAGAAAATAACAAATACCTATAAGTCTTGTCAAAAATGATAGTAATTATTGACTATGGGATGGGAAACCTTCGTTCTGTTCAAAAAAAGCTTGCACAGGCTGGAGTATATTCTGAAATTTCAAGTGATATTAAAACTATCGCTAGGGCAGATAAGTTGATTCTTCCTGGAGTTGGTAACTTTGCTAAAGGCGTAAAAAATTTGAAGCAATATGGGCTTTGGGATCTCATAAATAGTAAAGTTCTATTTGAAAAGACTCCTATTTTAGGTATTTGTTTAGGAATGCAGTTAATGGCAACTCATAGTGAAGAAGGAGATGAAGAGGGTTTTGGCTGGATCGATGCAAATGTGGTGAGGTTTAGAATTGATGATAAACTAAAACATAAGGTGCCGCATATTGGATGGAATACAGCATATGTACACCGAAGTAGTCCATTGTGGAAAGAGCTCTCCAATGAGTCGATGTTCTACTTTGTACATTCATATCATATAATATGCCACAACAAGGAAGATGTCTTGACTACTTCTGAGTATGAATATTCTTTCGTTTCAGCTATACAAAAAGATAATATCTATGGAACCCAGTTTCACCCTGAAAAAAGTTATTCTTGGGGAGAAGAACTATTTAAAAATTTTGTGGAGATTTAATTATGTTTAGGCCAAGAGTAATTCCAATTCTTCTTTTGAAAGGAAAAGGCCTCGTGAAATCCGTGAGGTTTAAAAATCATCGCTACATCGGCGATCCCATTAACGCCGTGAAAATATTTAATGATTTGAAGGCAGACGAATTAGTCTTTTTGGACATCCTTGCGAGTAAAGAGAAAAGATCAATTAGTTTGGACTTTGTTCGAAATGTGGGTGATGAAGCCAATATGCCTTTTGCTGTTGGTGGTGGAATCCAAACCATACAGCAAATCAAAGATATAATTAACGCAGGTGCAGAAAAGGTAATAATCAATTCATATGCTGTTGATAATCCTGAGTTTATTGAGAAGGCATCAGCGGTTTTTGGAAGTTCTACGATTGTAGTATCTATAGATGTTAAGAAAAACATTTTCGGTAAATCTCGAATTTATGCTAAGGGAGGTATTAAGTCCACGGGCTTAGAGCCAATTGCGTTTGCTCAATTAATGGAAAAAAACGGAGCAGGAGAAATCATGATAAATTCGATTCAAAATGATGGTGTTATGGATGGTTATGATTTAGACTTAATTAGAAATGTCAGTAAAGCAGTTGAAATACCTGTAGTTGCAGCTGGCGGTGCAGGAGAATTGTTGGACTTGAGAAGAGCGGTTAAAGAGTCGTATGCTTCTGCAGCTGCTGCAGGCTCTCTATTTGTTTATCATGGCCCGCGAAAAGCCGTTTTAGTAAACTATCCTACACAAAATGAATTAAATAAAATTTTAGGTTAATATGCAGGTCTGTAAGAAGGGTATTTGGAATGAAACTATACCAGGAATTACTTTTAATGAAAGTGGAATTTCAAATTTTTGTAGTCTCCAGGAAGTAATGATGAATCAATATCCACGAGGCGCTAAAGGAATGCAGGATTGGGAGAATATCATTTCAAAAATGAAAAAAAATGTTGGTAAAAGCGGATACCATTGTATCGTAGGCGTTAGTGGAGGCGTGGACAGCTCTTATTTGATGGTTTTATTAAAAGAAGCCGGTTTAAACCCACTTGCAGTAAATTTAGATAATGGTTTTAATTCCAAGGTAGCAGTTCAAAATATCTATAAAATCACAGAAAAGCTTAATATTGATTTAGAGACATATGTAATTGATTATGAAGAGATTAAGGACTTGATGCGTTCTTTTCTCTTTGCAAGATATCCTTGGGTTGACGCACCTACGGATTTAGCGATAAAGGCAGTTATGTACAAATATGCCATTCGCGAAAATATACGATATATTATTAGAGGAAATGATTTTAGATCAGAAGGAAAACAGCCAAAGGAATGGACATATAGCGATAAGAGACAATTAAAATATATTCATAAGAAATATGGGGTAAGGAAAAGGTTAAAATCATATCCTATGTTAAACATTGGCACTATGATTTATGCTGCTTCTGTTAAAAAAATAAAGGACATAAGACCTTTTTATTATTTGCATTATCAAAAGCAAACGGCGAAAAAAGAGCTTATTGAAAGATATGGTTGGGTCGATTACGGTGGTCATCATCACGAAAACTTATTTACTAAATTTGCAATCGCCTATTGGCTGCCAGGAAAGTTTAATATTGATAAACGTTTAATCAATCTTTCAGCGCAAGTGTTATCCGGTGCCATAACAAGGGAAGAAGCGTTACTTCAAATAGAACAGCCTTTTGGTTCTGCGAAGGAACTTGAAGAATTAAAGGACTACACACTCAAAAAATTGGATATAGGCAGAGAAGAATTTGAACGTATTTGGCACGGTTCAAATATGAATAATCACGATTATCCCTCAAATTACCGTATAATTTATAGTCTTTTAAATATGTTTAATCCAATTATTAAATTGGTATTTGACTTTAAGCCTACTTCGATAACTGCGAAAAATATTATAGATAAAAATGAATAGTCTGCTCGAAGTGAGAGTTTATTCTGTTTAATAAGTATTTGCAGACTTAATGAGTAAAATTTGACATACAAAGCGCTCTGCATGATCAGTATTGTGAATGAAAATAGTAATAGCTCAAGCCGTAATTAATCGGTAATGAAAAATAATTCTAGTATAGTCTCAAAATTCATTGCCATTTCAAACAATACAATTTCTTAATTTCATTAATTCGGCAAAAAGTCTCTACTCTGAAATGGTTGCAATTGAAAGGTGACAAAGAAAATGAAACCCTAATCGTTGTATGCTATCCAGAAGGGGGGGGGTAAATTATAATTTTCAAGAAGTGGAGTAATATTTGGAGGGTCATAGCTATTCAGCGCTTGGAGTACTTATACAAGGTCCTCGATTAGTGAAGAATCTAGGTTTTTTCTAGAAAAGTGATATTTTTAAGTTAGCAAGAATGTCGATTACAATGGCATTTCTTTTATATGTATTAACCCGGGATGAGAATACCAAAAACACAAAAATGTATATCTAGATATTTCAGCATTGAATGTCTAAACGGTTTTTAGAGGATAAAAGAGATATTATCTGTTTTAGGATATAGCTCGTAGTAAGTTATCCCAAAAGTGCTTGAAGATGGAAAAATATCCTGAATTAGGAGGTGACTTTAAATAGAGTAGAAGTGATAAAAATTATAACCATAATAGGAGCTCGTCCGCAGATAATCAAAGCGGCAGCAATCAGTAGAGCGATTAAAAATAAATTCTCGCGACGTATAACGGAAGTTTTAGTTCATACAGGGCAACATTATGATCAAAATATGTCTGAATTATTTTTTTCGGAATTAGATATACCCAGACCGACATATAATTTAAAAGTAGGCTCTGGAAGGCATGGGGTGCAAACAGCCGAAATGATTAAAGGCGTTGAACATATTTTGGAAGTAGAAAAAGCTGACTATATTATTCTGTACGGAGATACGAATTCTACTTTAGCAGGATCAATAGCAGCGTCTAAAATGAACGTACCGATTGTGCACATTGAAGCAGGCTTAAGGTCGTTTAATAAAAGTATGCCAGAGGAGGTAAACCGAATCATTTGTGATCACGTAAGTACGCTACTTTTCTCTCCGACGAAAACGGGTTACTCAAGCCTACTTAATGAAGGTTTTACTGTCAATGTCATGCCATTCACATCTAATAACCCAGGTATTTTTCATTGTGGAGATGTCATGTATGATAATTCTATGCACTTTTGGCGTTTAGCTGAAATGAAAAGTACGATTCTAGATAAATATAAGTTAAACCAAATACAGTATGTTTTGGCTACTGTACATAGAAATATTAACACTGATAATTTTGAGAACATAGGGAATATATTTCGGGCATTATTAGAAATTGCAAATTCCCAAAAAGTAGTTGTTCCCTTACATCCTCGTACAAGAAAGATGTTAGAATTAGATGTCAATCAAACGTTATTTTCTGCGATACAGGCAGCAGACAATCTTCTCTTGCTACCTCCGGTTTCATTTTTAGAAATGATTTCGTTAGAGAAGAATTCTTCGGTGATAATAACTGATTCAGGTGGGGTTCAAAAAGAAGCATATTTTTTTAATAAACCATGTGTTATTTTGAGAGACGAAACAGAGTGGGTAGAGATATTGGAAACCAAAACTGCTGTTTTGGCGGGTTCGAATATGTCGAAAATCATTAATTCATTTCACGCCTTGAGTGATTGTCAGGGCTTAGTTTTTCCTAAGATTTTCGGCGATGGCAAAGCCGCCGAATTTATATGTTCGACTTTAGTGGAAAACATATCGAAAAGTGCTTTGGAATGAGAGTATTAGTATATTTTGGACATCCTGCGCAGTATCTTTTTTTAAGGGCAACCATTCGATATCTACTTAACAATGATTGTGAGGTAAAGATAATTATTAAGTCCAAAGATGTGTTAGAGAATCTCTTGCTGAGTGACGACATGGTATATTCGAATATTCAAGTGAACGAAAGAGGTAAAACTAAAATTGCTATCTTAATAAGTCTTTTGAAAAGAGGCATCAAACTGATGCCTATAATCGCCAAATTTAAACCTGATGTTTTGATAGGAACAGATGCGACAATCTCACAGTTAGGCTGGATACTAAGGATTAATCGTATTACGATTACGGAGGATGACTACGAAGTTGTTCGCCATTTAGCATGGTTGTCTTATCCCTTTACTCAAACGATTCTTTGTCCAATTCCATGTAATGTTGGTAGATGGGAAAGTAAAAAGGTTGGCTACAATGGTTTTATGAAGCTTGGGTATTTACATCCGAATGTATTTACTTTATCATCAAACGTTTTAACTAAATATAAGATAAAAGAAAACTATGTAATATTAAGATTAGCAAAATTGACGGCTCATCATGATTTTGGCGTTCTTGGAATACAGAGTAATTTGTTAGATGAACTGATTGAGCTTTTTGAGAGTTATGGATTGAATGTGTTTATTTCGGCTGAAGGGAGTACCGAAGATAAGTATACTAGACACCTTATCGACTTAGACCCTCAAGACATGCATCAATTTTTAGCAAATTCGAAGCTTTTAATATGTGATAGCCAAAGTATGTCAGTGGAGGCTTGTATGTTAGGAGTTCCGTCTATACGGGTTTCGAGCTTCGTTGGTAAGATCTCCGTTCTGGAGGAGCTAGAACACAAGTATGGATTGACTTATGGGGTTAGCCCTGAGATGCCTGAGCGAGTATTAGAAATTACAAACGAGCTCTTAGCTATTAAGAATTTAAATAAACTATTTCAAGAGCGAAGAATGCAAATGTTAAAAGAGAAAATCGATGTAACTCATTTCCTTACTGAGTTCATCATGGGTTATCCAGACAGCGCTAAAATATTGAGGAACCACGATAACATGGACTAAAGTACACCAGTTTACAAGTTAGAAGATTGACTAAAACGAAGAACTTCAATAGTTCTTTGGGAATACCTTAACAATAATTTATACGCTTCTTTATAATCAAATGAGATGACTACTGCGCAACACAAAGTTGTTCCTTTTCAGGTTTGGAAAAATTTTGATTGAAACTATTGCACTCTGGGAGAATGAGGCAAATGATGTTCGGTTACTAAATATAATAGACTAATTTTACCTCAACCAAATCACAAATAACCTGTATAGCCATGACGCGAGAAATACCTGTGTCTATCAATCAACGCAGCGCCATCATCAATGAATTTGATATAGATGTGTTGAGCTTTGTCGAGAGTTATGTCTCACTCGACAAAAACGTACACATTTTATTCTTAGATTCGAGTTCCTATAAGATTTTCGAATCGCTTTATGATTTTCATTGCTCGCATGAGCGGGCTATTAAATGCGTAATAAATGTTAATAGGTTAAACGACGTCAGGTTTGTCAATAAGTTATTAGAAGCATCAAATGATGTACTACCTGATGGAGGCCTTTTTTTCGGCCATGTTGAGACGGCATTTATTCGAAAATCTAGAATATTTCAAAATTATCCCAAGCCAATAAGTAAAGTGATTTACCTTTTTCACTTCATTTTTAAACGAGTTTTCCCAAAATTGCCATTAATTAAGAAAGTCTATTATTTTCTGACTCAAGGTAAGAATAGGGTGATTTCAGAAATGGAAGTTTATGGACGATTGTATTCATGTGGTTTTGAATTACTAGATTCGAAATTGATTAACGGTGAAACATGGGTGGTTGCTAAAAAGCTCACAGCACCCGTCTTTAACATTGAAGCAACATACGGACCGTTAATAAAATTAAGGAGATACGGTATGAATAATGAGATGTTCAAAGTTTATAAGTTGCGTACGATGTATCCTTTCTCAGAATATCTTCAAGATTACGTTTCTTCCAAACAAGGTCTTCAGAAGGGGGGTAAATTTAAGAATGACCCTCGAGTAACAACTTTAGGTAGGTTTTTCCGTAAGTATTGGCTCGATGAATTGCCAATGTTCATCAATGTTCTAAAAGGCGAGATGAAACTTTTTGGTGTCAGACCCTTAAGTGGTCATTACTTCGGCTTATATCCAGAATATTTAAAAGAGCTGCGAGCTAAGGTTAAGCCGGGTCTCATACCACCATTTTATGCAGATTTACCAGAAACGTTGGATGAAATTATAGATTCGGAAGAAAAATATATTTTATCATATTTGAGTAGCCCTCTTCTCACCGATTTGAGATATTTCTCCAAAGCCATTTATAATATTATTTTTAAACGAGTCCGATCAAACTAATGACCAGTGTAAAGATTGTCGACCCCAGGTCGACAGTATTAGACGATTAAGCCTAATGTTAGTCAAGTCATTCCATACCTATTCCTAATTCTGGCCCACTAGCGATAGAATCAATTAAGAAACCAAATACAACACTTGGATCCACGATAAGATTGTAGTTGAATTTCGTAGCGTTTATGAAGTTTGGTTAATGCTGTGTAGAAAGTTGGGGTGTAATTACTAGTGCGCCTAATAGATTCGGGGTTTTAAGTTTCATAGACGAAGTAATTAACAGAGACGGTACAAAAAACCCAGTCCATTATGTGATAAACTGGGTTTGCGGAAGTGGTAAATCGTTTGATTATCGGATCATTCCCGCAGCAACGGTCTCATTGGTTGCTTCATCGACTAAAATTAATGAACCCGTTACACGGTTTTGATTGTACTCATCAGCGAAGATGGGCTTGGTGGAACGAATCTTTACACGGGCAATATCGTTCATCTTGATGTCCTTGTCTTCTTCTAACCTGTGTAGCGTGTTTATGTCCAT
>Ga0206127_1001187_pt1 | contig 28944 bp, 27 predicted proteins | sample Helgoland_Spring_6_FD_148646 | JGI IMG/M metagenome (GOLD analysis project Ga0206127, IMG submission 148646) | Pelagic subsurface seawater microbial communities from Kabeltonne, Helgoland, North Sea - Helgoland_Spring_Bloom_20160419_1 | ecosystem: Environmental > Aquatic > Marine > Epipelagic ...
GGCCCACCAATATCAGATAAATACCCTTTAAAATCTGGCATATTCGCCACCTTATCTATTTCTTTTAAAACAGATTTTTGACTACGACTTGCAATAAACTTTCCTTGATGCGCAGAAATCGTACAAAAACTGCATCCCCCAAAACAACCTCTATGAATATTGATAGAAAATTTTATCATTTCAAATGCAGGTATTGGTCCACGTTTATCATACTTAGGATGTGGTAACCGTGTAAAAGGCAAATCAAAAGAACCATCAATTTCCTTTTCAGTCATTGTAGGAAAAGGTGGGTTTATCACCAACGTTTTTCCTTCAACATCTTGTAAAATTCTTCGCGCTTTTAATTTATTAGATTCTTGCTCAATAACTTTAAAATTAGAAGCAAATGTTTTTTTATCTTTTAAACATGCATCATGAGAGTTTATTGTTACATCTTCCCAACCATTTACAACTGGTAATTTTTCTTCCTTTTGATCAATAAAAACAGCGGTCTGTTTAATATTTTTTAAGCTAGAAAACGGAACCCCTTTTTGCAATAATGTTACAATTTCACGCAAAGGTTGTTCTCCCATTCCATAAACCAACATATCTGCATTAGACGTTTCTAAAATAGATGGCAACAACTTGTCTGACCAATAATCATAATGCGTTACACGCCTTAAAGAAGCCTCAATTCCACCAATTAAAACAGGAACATCAGGAAACTTTTCTTTTAGTATTTTTGAATACACAGAAGTTGCATAATCTGGTCTAAAACCCTTATCCCCATTTGGTGTATATGCATCTTTATCTCTTCTCTTTTTACTTGCTGTATAATTAGAAACCATCGGATCCATACATCCACCAGTTGCACCAAAAAACAAACGAGGTTTTCCTAATTTCTCAAAATCTTGCAAATTATCATTTACACTTGGTTGCGGCACAATTGCCACGCGCAAACCATAACTTTCTAAAATACGACCAATTACCGCTGGCCCAAATGACGGATGATCTACATAAGCGTCTCCACTAAATAAAATTACATCCAATTCTTCCCAACCACGAATCTTAACCTCCTTATTTGTAGTTGGTAACCAATCTGTTAACTGATGTTTCTTTATGCCTTCCATATTTTGCAAAAATACACCAATTTTAATTGAATAAAACACTTTTTTTTAGAAGCTATTTCCTGCTTTCACTACTCGCTTTTTTTCATTCTTCAAAAAGAGCTCAAACAAACCGTTCAATCAGGGCTATAAATGTTTACAAGCAACACGTCATTTCGAAATGAATAAAACATGAACAATTGAAAAATCCGGTTATTTAAGTATTCGCTCTAGTTCATGAGATTACTAAATAAGCTCGCAAAATCAAAAATTAGAGATGATAAAATCCATTTTGTTCATTCATTTTTTTACTAACAATATTTTGTTTTGTAATTTTAACATCAAAATAAATAAAACCTTACATGAAAAAATATATAATACTTTTTTTTACTTTTTATCTAATCACAAATTGCACTAAAACACCAAAAGAAAAAATAGCTAAAAAAGATAGCTATGTCACTGACAATTACTCAAAAAAAGAAGTGGAAATTGTAATGAGAGATGGTGCTAAACTACACACAACTATCTATTCTCCAAAAGACACTAGTAAAGAATATCCCATTTTAATGCAAAGAACACCTTACAGTTCGCGGCCTTATGGAGATGGAATGAGAACAAATATTGGCCCGAATATTCACTTAATGAAAGAAGGTAACATTATAGTATATCAAGATGTTCGTGGTCGTTGGATGAGTGAAGGCGTCTATGATAATATGCGTGCTTATATTCCCAATAAACAAGAAAACCAATCAGATGAAGTTTCAGATACATATGATACAATTGATTGGTTGGTAAAAAACGTTAAAAATAATAATGGAAATGTTGGTACATGGGGAATTTCTTATCCTGGTCATTACGCAACTATTTCTGCTATTGATGCACACCCTGCTTTAAAAGCAGCTTCTCCACAAGCTTGTATTGGCGACTTTTTCTTTGATGATTTTCATCATAACGGCGCCTTTTTATTAAGTTATTTTAGAGCAATTTCTTTATTCGGAACTTATAAGGATACACCCACAGATTCTGCCTGGTATTCTTTTCCTCAAATGGATTCTAAAGATCAATATCAATTTTTCTTAGACAAAGGTCCATTAAAAAACTTAAACGAATATTTTCAATACGATAAACTTGATATAGAAACAGCTAAAAACAATGATAAAATTGATGATTTTTTCTGGAAAGAAATTGTAGAACACCCTAATTATGACGAAAATTGGAAAAGCAAGGGAATTATTCAACACCTAGACAAAGTGCCAAGCACTGTGGCTACAATGATTGTTGGTGGTTGGTTTGATGCTGAAGATTTATACGGACCTTTAGAAACTTATAAAGCAATCGAAAAACACGGAAAAAACAACTACAATACTCTAGTTTTTGGCCCTTGGGATCACGGAAAATGGGCAAGAAATGCTGTGAAAAATTCTGTTGGAAATTATTATTTTGGAGATTCTATTTCTTTAAAATTCCAAAAACACATTGAAACTAAATTCTTTAATCATTTTTTAAAAGGAAAAGGAGGTGAAAATTCTGGTTTACCTGAAGCCTATGTTTTTGATTCTGGTAAAAAAGAATGGAAATCGTATGATTCTTGGCCTCCTAAAAATGTAGTAAAAGAAAATTGGTTTTTGAATGAAAACCAAAGTTTAGCAAAAACACAAGATGACAAATTTACAAGTGAAATTAAATTTATTAGTGACATTAAACATCCTGTTCCATATTCCGAAGACATTAAAACCGTTTTTACACCAAGAAAATATATGACAGATGATCAACGTTTTGCCGCAAGAAGACCTGATGTTTTGCTATTTGAAACACCTGTTTTAAATGAAAACTATACGTTGGCCGGAGATATTTTAGCAAAACTGAAAGTTGCAACTACGGGAACTGCAGCAGATTGGATTGTAAAAGTTATAGATGTTCATCCTGCGAATGCAGAAGAGAATAACGATGAGTTACAAGATCATTTAAAAATGAGCAACTATCATTTAATGGTTAGAAGTGAAGTTTTACGTGGACGTTTTAGAAATAGTTTTGAAAAACCAGAACCTTTTACTCCAAACAAAAAAACAGCTGTTAACATCAAATTACAAGATGTTTTTCACACGTTTAAAAAAGGACATAAATTACAAATACAAATACAGAGTACTTGGTTTCCTCTAATAGATTTAAATCCTCAAACATATGTAGCTAACATATACAAAGCAGACGAGAAAGATTTTAAAACGCAAACACATACTGTTTTTACAGATTCTTCGATTGAATTTTCTGTTTTAAAATAATTAAACTTTAACAAATGAAAAGATCCATCAAGCCAATTGATGGATCTTTTTTAAATGACTTCTTTCTTTAAAAAATGCAAGAGATATAACAAAATTAAAACACCTATAAACGACAATAGTGTAATTACTGTCCAACTAGTTTCAAAGCCAAATTTGTCTATCATTTGCATACCTATATTATGACTAAATATATGCGCTAAAGAAAATGATATGCTGTAAAAAGCCATATATTCTCCCTGATTTCCTTTCTCTGCTCTTTCAATTGCAAAAGCATTTGAAAATGGAAAAGCAATCATTTCTCCTGTAGACATTAATAATATTCCAATAATTAATACACCAACCCAACTCGTTAAGTTTAAAATTATAAAACTAATAGCTACCAAAAACAAACCAAGAGCAATCAATTTAACTTTAGATACTTTAGAGTCCTCTAACCATTTTATCAATGGCATTTCAAATAAGAAAATAAAAAGCCCACTTAACCCCATTAACAGACCAATTTCTAGTTCAGACAAAAAGTGATGGTCTTTATAATATAAAGGCATCGTAGAAAAATATTGCATAAACACAAATCCAAAAATAAACATAGCTATAAAAAATATCCAAAATGGTTTGTCTTCATAAGCAGAAACAGGGTTTTCTACTTTTACTTCATCTAAAACTTTCACTTTTTTAGGGTGTAAAACTTTTAACAATAAAAAAGCTGCTAATACACATGTAATTCCATCTGTCCAGAATAATCCTTCATAGCCAATACCTGTAATTATTAAGCCGCCAATTGCAGGTCCTGCAGAAAAACCCAAGTTAATTGCCAAACGTATTAAGGTTACAGAACGTGTTTTATTTTTTGGTTTACTATAAGCACTTAAAGCAACAAACATTGCAGGTCTAAAAGCATCAGCAACTAACATTACCACAAAAATACCTAAACAAAATTGATTAAAAGTTGTTGCATATTGGAGAAAAACAAATAGAAATCCTGTTAAAATAAGACTTAGTAACATTACTTTATAATATCCTATTTTATCTGTTAATTTTCCACCAACCCATGTACCAAATACAGATCCCAAACCAAAGAAAGACATAATCCAACCAATATCCGGAAACGAAAAATGAAGATCTTCATTTAAATACAAAGACAAAAAAGGAATCACCATTGTACCTGATCTATTGATAAAAGTGATTAATGATAGCCACCAAACTTCTAAAGAGAGTCCTCTAAAGGTGTTTATATAATTATTGTAAAGTTTTTTCATAGTTTGGGAAATTTATTTAGGGAGATTAATTGAATACAAAGTGCATTAAAAATAAAAAAGTCCGACTGTAGAGTCGGACTTTTATAATTGCTTGATATTTTATATTGGTATCATCAAAACATATAAACACACCGACTTTCTCGCTTTTTACAAGATAACTTGGTAATATATGAATAGACTTTCCTCATTTTATATTTTAATAATGATTCAAATCTACATAAAATATTTGAATATTGTATTTTTGGTGTGTAAATTTATTAAAATGAAAAAACTGTTACTTATATACACTTTGCTTTTAATAATGACTTCTTGTATTTCACAGAGAAAACGTCCTTTAATGGGAGATACAGATTATCAAAAAGAACTAAATGCTAGTTATAAAGACGCATCAAAATCACCTTTAAAGAAAAAAGATTTAAGAGAATTTAATGGATTGGATTTTTTTAAAGTAGACTCAACTTTTATTGTAAAAGCAAAATTTAACAAAATTGAAAATGCACCGACTTTTGAAATGGCAACAACCACAGAAAGAAGACCTTTGTATAAAAAATATGGATTATTAAACTTTACTTTGAATGGAAAAAAATGTGAACTAACCATTTATCAAAGTCAAGATGATTTGCGTGATGAAAAATATAAAGATTATTTATTTTTACCTTTTACAGATGACACTTCTGGAAACGAATCTTATGGCGGTGGACGTTATATGGACCTAATGACCACAGATATAACTGAGGAAAATACCGTGTTATTAAATTTCAACAACACATACAATCCTTATTGTGCTTATAATGATAAATATTCTTGCCCCTTAACTCCAAGAAAAAATCATTTAGATTTAGAAATTAAAGCTGGAATAAAAGCTTTCAAAAGGCATTAAAATAGTCTTACTTCATTTTCTTATTAGTTGTATACAAACCATAAACAGTGCTAAAAACAATTTTAAAACCAAAAAAGTTTTTCCATTTACCATCAGCGAAATTAATTTGATTAACCGTTTCAAAATCACCTGAAAAAATCTCTGAAAAACTATTCATTAACAAAGAAATAACGATCACTATTATAAAAAATGGAACGGCAACTTTTGCAAAGGAAGTCCAAAATATTGGCTCTTTTATTTTATCTAAAAAACTCATTATTTTAATTTTTGATTGTTATGATGACGATCGTGATCGCGCTTTGTTTTAATATCTATTTTCTTTTCGAAAGCTTCTTGTAGATTAATTCCCGTCTGATTTGCTAAACATAAAACAACAAACATAACGTCTGCTAATTCTTCTCCTAAATCTTTACTTTTATCAGATTCCTTTTCACTTTGCTCGCCATAACGTCTGGCAATAATACGCGCAACTTCACCAACTTCTTCCGTTAATTGCGCCATATTTGTTAGCTCGTTAAAATAACGAACTCCATGAGCTTTAATCCAATCGTCTACTTGTTTCTGTGCGTTTTCTATGTTCATTTTTATTTATTAAATGATTAAAGATTCAAAGATATAGTTACTAAAATAGTTTTGTTTGTTTATCTACTTTAAAAATTCATTACAACACCAAAACTTTGTGGCGTAAATTGTAAATCCCAAGCAACTTTTTTTGTCTCTCGTTTGTCATTGTATTTCTCGTCGTACTTTCTATCTAAATATTTATCTATTGCTTCCACAATAAAAATACTTAAAGCGGTAGAAAAAACAACATCAGATAACCAATGAAAACGATCTACAATTCTAGCAAAACCAGGTATAGAACCTACAGTATATAAACCTGCTTTAATCCAAGGACTATCAAAATGTTTTGCTAAAGCATAAGCATTTGTAAAGCCTAACATTACATGACCTGAAGGAAAAGAATCATAATTATAAACCCTATCAAAATGCAAAGGATCAAATGTACTTTTACCTACATTTGCTTTTGGTCTTGCTCTACCAACAATTCTTTTAGACACCTGTTGTAACAAACCAGAAGCTGAAGCTGAAGAAATTAATAAAACTCCTGTTCTTCTTAATTTTGGATTTTTAGTTAACAAACCCGTTACGTAAACAGCACCTGTTAGCATAAAATTATTATTCGGACTTCCATATTCATTTCCATAATCTGTCAACCAACGAGGTACATTTCCCCTCCAATTATCTCCCCAATTATCAACATGATCATCCACCAAATATAAAGCAGAAGTCCCTGCAGCAACATATCCAAAATGAGCTAACTGATTACTTTTCCAGTACAAAGGCCTACTATAAGCGTAACCCATTCCTCCTGCTATGTTACCTAAATCGTATGTAAATGTTTGCCATAAATTTCTATCTTTTTTGAAATTTATAGATCTTTCTTGATTTTGACTATCCACCACTGTCTGAGTCTGACTTTGAGCGAATAAAAACACAAAAAGAAACATTAGAGAAAATATACTTTTTTTCATTACTCTTAATTAATTTAAAAAATCAGAAACTTCAATATAAAAATCTTTAGGATTCTCGGCATGTAACCAATGACCCGCATTTTTAATTTCCACAATTTTTGAGTTCGGAAAATGTGCTTCTATAATTGGCGCTTCGTTTTGGGTAATATAATCCGAATTTGCACCTTTTAAAAACAATGTTTTATTCTCAAAAACAGTAAAAGAAGGCAAAGCTTCACCAATTTCTGGATTGTTTTCTGTTAACGATTCTAAATTAAACCTGTAATCTAATTGCCCTTTTTCCTTCCAATAGACATTCTTTAACAAAAACTGACGTACACCTAGTTCTGGAATTAATTCAGATAGTTTTCCATCCACCAAATTCCTCGTATTGTGAACAGAAAAATCAATAGAATTTAAACCTGCTAAAATTGCGTTGTGATGAGGTTGATACATTCTTGGCGAAATATCTACAACAATTAGCTTTTCTAATAATTTAGGATACATTACCGCAAATAGCATCGCTGTTTTCCCTCCCATAGAATGCCCAATTATATAAACTTTTTCTAATAGATAATGCTCTATGTAACTGCGTAAATCTTCAACTAAAACTTCATAATTAAATTCATCTTCATGAAAACTACGTCCGTGATTTCTTTGATCGATTAAATGAACTTGATACTCTTCAGAAAATTGATTTCCTAAAGATTTCCAATTATCAGACATCCCAAAATAACCATGTAAAATTAAAAGTGGTTTTCCCGATCCTTTTATTGTTGAATGTAATATTTTAGTAGACATTTATGTTACTGGATTAATAGATTTCTCTATTGTTAAAAAAAGCTGATTTCGAAATGATATTGGAACTTTTTTACTTCAATCGATGCAAATACATATTCACAACATTTTCTAACCCTAAATACAAACTTTCTGCAATAAGAGCGTGTCCGATGGATACTTCTGCCAAATTAGGAATATTCTCTTTAAAGAATTTAATATTCTCCAGACTTAAATCGTGACCTGCATTAATTCCTAAACCTAATTCATGAGCTAAAATTGCGGCTTCAGTATATGGTTTTACAGCTTCTTTATTGCCTAAATCAAATTGTGTAGCGAAATCCTCTGTATACAATTCTATTCTATCAGCCCCTGTTTTTGCAGCAGCCTCAATCAACTTTAAATCCGTATCAATAAAAATTGAAGTTCTAATTCCGTTTTGTTGAAACTCTTTAATTACCTCTTGCAAAAACGATTGATGAGTAATTGTGTTCCAACCAGCATTAGAAGTAATTGCATTTATGGAATCTGGCACTAAAGTAACTTGAGTTGGTTTGACTTCTAAAACCAAATCCATAAAAGATTTTATAGGGTTTCCTTCAATATTATATTCGGTCGTTACAGTATTTTTTAAATCTTTTGCATCTTGATAACGAATATGTCTTTCATCTGGTCTTGGGTGCACTGTAATTCCCTGAGCTCCAAAACCCTCAATATCGTTTGCTACATTTAATAAATTAGGAACGTTTCCTCCACGAGAATTTCTTAAAGTTGCAATTTTATTAATATTTACACTTAACTTTGTCATTGTCTAAAATTAGGCTACAAATATAATTTATTAAATCATTTTATCCTATATTCGTAAGGCATGAATATCAACCAATTTATATTAGAAGAAATAAAACCACTTCATTTAACTGGTCTTGTAAAAGGTGCTCAAAAGGTTTTTAAAAACAACCCTATTACTCACTTTCCGGTAATTGAGAATAATAAACTATTAGGTTCTTTTGCTGAAAATGACATTCAAACTATCGAAAAAAAAGAGGATAAATTAGTTAATTACAGTCATTTGTTAAACCCATTTTATGCTGATGAGAAAGCATCTATTTTAGAATTATTAAAACTTTTTGCAGATAATGATACCAATATCATTCCGGTTTTAAACAAACAAAAAGAATATATAGGTTATTTTGATTTGCGCGACGTTTTAGATGTTTTTTCTAGCAGCCCTTTTATGGTTGAACAAAGTGAAGATTTGATTATAGAAAAAATGAGAAATGACTATTCTATGAGTCAAATTGTTCAAATTATAGAATCTAATGGCGGAAAGTTATTAGGCCTGTATATTTCAGAAAAAAACACAGATATCATTCAAGTTAGTATAAAAATAATTTCTAATGACATTAATGAAATTATGCAAACTTTCAGGAGATATGATTATAAAATTATATCTATGCACGAGAATGATATTTATTTAGAAGATTTAAAAAATAGATCTGAATATTTAAAAAAATATTTAGATATGTAAGTCCTTAAAAGGTCTTAAATAAAACGTTATATATTGAAAAAAGCAGCTGTTTACGGTCAATCGTACGCCATTTCATCAGAAAAGGAAATTAAAACTTTATTACAGGTTTTAGAAAAAAATAAAATTGATTTCTTTATTGAAAGTAAATTTTACACTCTTTTAGTAGAAAGTAATATTTTACAAAACAACTATAAATCATTTGCCAGTTTTAATGATTTAGACAGTTCTTTTGATATTATGTTTACTATTGGTGGCGATGGAACTTTTTTACGCTCTGCAACACATATTAGAGATTTAAACATCCCTATTCTAGGAATAAATACAGGAAGGCTAGGTTTTTTAGCAATTGTTGCCAAAGATCTTATAGAAGAAAGTGTTGAGTTAGTTATTAATGGCGATTTTACAATTCAAGAAAGAACACTTATATCAGTAAAAACAGAACCTAAAACTAAAGATTTTTCTGAGTTAAACTTCGCTTTAAATGAAGTTACAATTGCAAAAAAAAACACAACCTCTATGATTGGGGTAAAAACAAGTTTAAATGAAGAATATCTCACCAACTATTGGGCTGATGGCATAATTATCGCAACTCCTACAGGATCTACAGGTTACTCCTTAAGCTGTAATGGCCCGGTTATATTACCTGATTCAAAAAACTTAGTCATTACTCCCATTGCTCCGCATAACTTAAATGCAAGACCCGTGGTAATTTCTGACGAAACTAAAATAGAATTAGAGGTGAACTCAAGAGAGAAAAGCTTTTTAATATCATTGGACTCAAGAGTTACTACGGTACCAAAAGAAACTAAAATTTTTATTGAAAAGACTGATTTTACCATTAAAAGTATTTTACCTCGTAACCAATCTTTTATTAAGACACTAAGAAGCAAACTATTATGGGGTGAAGATGTAAGAAACAGTAACAATGTTTAAATGCTTTTCCACAATATTTCTTCAAAAAAGTTGTTATCCAAAAAAGACTTATTATTAACTTTATTAAGCTAATTGAAATTTCTATATTTGCCCGATATTTTAGAATGAAGAAAAATATACTCTTTTTTGTATTTGCAAGTTTTACCTCAATTTTATTGGGACAACTTCATGAAGTTGGAATCTCTTTTGGAGGATCAAACTACGTAGGTGATATTGGTGCAAATTATTACATTTACCCAAATAAGCCAGCAGGAGCGATTTTCTACAAATATAATTGGAATCCAAGAATTGCTTTAAGAACAACTTATAGCTACTTGCCAATTTCTGGAAACGACTTAGATTCTAATACTGACTTTAGAAAAAATAGAGGCTTACCTCCTTTTTCAAATACTATTAATGAAATAGCCTTGGGGCTTGAGTATAACTTTTATGACTTTGACTTATCTTCAGATGACAAGACATGGACACCATATTTACTTTTAGAATTAGTTGGTTTTAATTATACAAACGTAAAATCTCATCCTAATCCAGGACAAATAAATTTCGGAAATAAAACCTCGTATGCAATTCCTTTCGGAATTGGATATAAATCGAAATTATATGGTACTTTAGCGTTCGCATTAGAAGCCAAATTTAGATATACCTTTGAAGACGATTTAGATTACACTGATAGAGAAACACCTAATGTAATTTTAGAAGGAACAGGTAATGATTGGTATATGTTTACCGGTTTCTCTTTGATTTACACCTTTGGTCGACCTGCTTGTTACGCAAAAGGATTATAGACATTATGGATAAAAAACTACTTATCGATTTACAAAATACACCTAAACATGTTGCTATTATTATGGATGGCAATGGGCGTTGGGCAAAAGGTAAAGGAATGAATAGAATTTTTGGACACAGAAATGCGCTAACTGCGATAAGAGAATCTGTTAAAGCAGCCTCACAAGTAAATGTGGAAGCCGTAACTTTATACGCCTTTTCTACCGAAAATTGGAACCGACCAAAATTAGAAGTAGATGCCTTAATGAGTCTACTGATAAATTCTTTAAAAAAAGAATTACCCGATTTTATGAAGAATGGTGTCAGAATTAATTCAATCGGAGCAATTGAGAATTTACCAAAGAAAGCTCAAAAAGTGTTGAATGATGTGATTACTGAAACAAAAAACAATAAAGATATTGTTTTGACTTTTGCCTTAAGTTATGGCTCTCGAGAGGAAATTGTTAACACAATTAAAAATATATCTAAAAAAGTTGTTAATAAACAACTAAATATAGAAGAAATTAACGAAAAAACTATAAATAACCATTTATATACGTTTAATTTGCCCGACATTGATTTAATGATAAGAACCAGTGGTGAACAGCGCATTAGTAATTTCTTATTATGGCAAATGGCGTATGCCGAATTATATTTTACAAATATACTTTGGCCAGATTTTAGAGAAGAGCATTTTTATGATGCAATTATAGATTATCAGAATAGAGAACGAAGATTTGGAAAAACAAGCGAACAGATTACAGAATAAATTTTTTATGAAATTATTTTCTGCTACAATAATGTTTACAGCATTATTTTTCAATTTTAGTGCAACCGCACAAACAAAAAAAGATAGTTTATCAATTGTAAAAAAAGATACTATTATAACTAACAAAGCTTCCTTTGAAAAAGGCAAAGAATACATTCTTGGAGGTATAACTGTCTCGGGCTTAAAAAAGTTTAGTGAAGAAACCGTTCGTGTTTTTACAGGTTTAAGCAACGGACAACTCATAAAACTTCCTGGAGACAAACTTACAAGCGCAATTAAGAAACTTTACGAAAGTAAACAGTTTAGCAATGTAGATGTGTATCTTTCTAAAATAGATAACAATACCGTTTACCTTCTATTTGATGTCTTAGAATTACCTCAGTTAAACAACATAAAGATTACGGGAATTAAAAAAGGGAAAGCTAAAGAACTAAAAAAAGAGGCTGAACTTAAACAAGGGGCAATGGTTACAGATAACCTGATTGTTACAACAAAGAATTACTTCACAAAAAAATACACTGATAAAGGTTTTTTAAAAACTAAAGTTAATTTAGATGTAAAAAACGACACATCGGATGTTAACACAGTTAACATGAATATTTTTATTGATAAAGGTGTCAAAATTAAAATTAAAGACATAACGTTTAAAGGTAACAAAGCGCTTTCCGGAAAGAAACTGAGAAAAGCCATGAAGAATACCAAAGAAAAATTGATCGGACGTTTTTGGAAAGGATCAAAATATATAGAAGAAGATTATCAGGAAGATTTAGAAAGCATCTTAGATGTATATAGCAGACTCGGTTATAGAGATGCACGTATCCTTAGTGATGAAATTTCTTGGAATGACAACAATACTATAAACATTAATATAGACCTTGAAGAAGGAAGACAGTACCGCTTTTCTGAAATATTATTTGTTGGTAACAAGGAATACACAGACAAACAACTTCAAAGTTATTTAAAAATTGAAAAAGGTGATGTTTACAATGCGAGTGTTTTAAAAGAACGTGTCAAAGGAGATGGAACTCCTACTTCTCAAGATATTTCTACATTATACCAAGATAATGGGTTCTTATTTTCTTCTGTAGATGCTATTGAGACTAAAGTGAAAAATGACTCTATTACGGTAGAAATAAGAGTTAGAGAAGATGAAAAAGCACGTATAAAAAAGGTAACTGTTTCTGGGAATGAGAAAACTAATGATCATGTTTTATTTAGAGAATTACGTGTAAAACCAGGAGATTTATTTAGCAGAAGTGCAATTATTAGATCAATTAGAGAAATCGGCCAATTAGGTTTCTTTGATACAAATGTAACTCCAGATGTTATTCCTGATTATCAAAATAAAACCGCAGATATAGATTTCACGGTTGTGGAAAAAGGTGGAAGCCAAATAGAATTACAAGGTGGTTATGGTGGTGGTTCTTTTATAGGTACTTTAGGATTATCTTTTAACAATTTTTCAATCAAAAATATTCTCAATAAGAAAGCATACAAACCATTACCAATGGGAGATGGTCAAACACTATCTTTAAGACTACAAACAAGCAGAACATATAGCACATATAGCTTTTCATTCACAGAACCGTGGTTAGGTGGTAAAAAACCTAAATCACTATCTTTTTCTGTCTATTCATCAAATCAATATCAATTTAACTTTCAAACTGGTGATGTAAATAAAAATCAAAGTTTAAGTATTATTGGAGCTTCTGTTGGTCTCGGAGAACGTTTAAAATGGCCAGATGATTATTTTCAATTATCACAGTCAATAAGCTATCAAGCCTTAAAATCTAGTGATTATAGTTTTGGATTGGCTGGTTTAAATTTAAATAACGGAACATTAAATAACCTATCTTACAATATTTCGTTATCCAGGAATTCAGCAGGACCAAGTTTAATTTTCCCTACCTATGGTTCAGAATTTACTATTGGTGCAAAAGCAACTTTTCCTTACTCTTTATTAAGTGACAAAGACTATTCTGACCCAGACTTAGAGGATACTGAAAAATATAAATGGCTAGAATATTATAAATTCAATTTTAAAGGGAAGTGGTACACTGCTTTTACAGACAAATTAGTTTTAATGACAAATGCAGAAGTAGGTTACTTAGGTCATTATAACAGTAAACTTGGTGATACCCCGGTTGAACGCTATTTTGTTGGTGGTGACGGTATTGCACAGTTTCAATTAGACGGTAGAGAAACAATAGGATTAAGAGGTTATGAGAATAGCGGGTTATCATCTGCCTATGGAGGAACAATGTATAATAAGTTTCAACTAGAGCTTCGTTATTCTATTACCGACGCTCCTTCAGCATCTATCTACACACTAGGGTTTTTAGAAGCTGGTAATGCATATAACAATTTTAACGAATATAACCCGTTTGATTTAAAGCGATCAGCTGGACTCGGTGTAAGAATTTTTATGCCTGCATTTGGTTTATTAGGTATAGACTTTGCACATGGTTTTGATCCATTACCTGGACAAACTATTAAATCTGGTTGGCAAACACATTTTATTATTGGAAGACAATTCTAAAAGAACCGAAACACTCTAAAAGTAAAAGTTTTTTTGGTACGGTTTTTTCTAAATACATTAAACAAATGAAAAAAATATTTTTATTAGTCGTTCTTTTACTTAGTTGTGGTTTTTCTTGGTCTCAAAGAAATCAAATAATTGCTTACATCGATATGGAGTATATTCTAGAAAATGTGCCTGAATATCTTGAAGCACAAAATACTCTAGACGCAAAAATATCTAAATGGAGAAAAAAACTGGATGACCAAGCAAGACATATTGAAATATTAAAAACTGATTTAGCAAACGAAAAAGCCATTCTTACAAAAGATTTAATTGAAGAAAAAGAAGAAGAAATTAATCTTAAACAAGTAGAACTGCGAAGACTTGAATCCTTATACTTTGGACCTAAAGGAGATATGTTTTCCATAAGAAAACAATTAGTTAAGCCAATTCAAGACCAAGTTTACAACGCTATTCAAAGTATTTCGAAAAGAAAAAAATATGATTTTGTTTTTGATAAATCTAGTGACTTAGTAATGCTTTATTCAAATAAAAAATACGATATTAGCGAACTTGTTTTAGCAACTATAGATCGTACTCGATTAATAGATAATAAAAAACAAAAAACGAGTGAAAATAACAAGAAAAAAATTCTTCCAAAAAAAGAATTAACGACCAAACAAAAAGAATTAGTTGCTAAAAAAGAAAGTGCGAAAGCAAAGAAAATTGCTGACGCCGAAGCAAAGAAGAAAATAATAGCAGAAAAAAGAGAGGCTCTATTGAAACAACGTGAGGAAAAGAGACAAATTTTACGTGACAAAAAAGAAGCTTTAAGAAAGAAAAAGGAACAAGAACAAAAAAAATAAGAATAATAATTAAATTAAAACAAGAATGAAAAATTTTAAATCGTTACTATTAATTGCTGTATTTACTCTAGGTGTAGCTGGTGTTTCAAATGCACAAAAAGTAGGTCATATAGACTTTGAGAAATTAGTTGCCGAAATGCCACAAACAAAAACCTTGAAATCTGATATAGAAAAGCTTGGTAAAACCTATCAAGATGACATTGAAGGTATGGGTAAAAAAATTGAAGCTACTCAGAAAAAATACATGGCTGAATCTCAATCTCAAACTCAGCAAAAAAATGAGGAAAGAGCTCAAGAACTTCAGGGAGAAGCTGCAAAACTAGAACAACTAAGAAGAACCGCTTATCAAGATATGCAAAAAAGACAAAATGATGGGTTACAACCTATTATTGAGAAAGCGCAAAAAGCTATTGAAGAAGTAGCTGCTGATAAAGGTATCTTATATGTATTAGACGCGTCTGTAGGAAAAGGTTTATTAGTAAAGAAAGGTGAAGATATTTATAGTGCTGTAAAAACTAAATTAGGTTTTTAATAAACCTTATTAATAATAAAATTAAAACCTACTGAAATTCAGTAGGTTTTTTTATTTTTACAATATATGCGAAACGTCAATAAATTTTCTATTGGTATTTTTGATTCTGGTGTTGGAGGAACCTCTATTTGGAAAGAAATTAATACCCTTCTACCTTTAGAGAATACTATTTACTTATCTGACAGTAAAAATGCACCTTATGGTGATAAAAGTAAACAAAGCATCATAAATTTAGCTATTAAAAATACCGAGTACCTCCTGAAGAAAAATTGCAAAATAATTGTTGTTGCCTGCAATACAGCAACCACAAATGCCATTAAAATTTTAAGAAAAAACTACGATATTCCTTTTATAGGAATAGAACCCGCTATTAAACCTGCTGCCCTAAAGACAAAAACAAATATCATTGGTATACTAGCGACAGAGGGAACATTAAACAGCGAATTATTTGAAAAAACTTCGAGTTCTATCAATCAAAAAATTATTAGAAAAGAAATTATTGGTAAAGGATTAGTTGAGCTTATTGAAGCTGGTAAACTATATTCTGAAGAAATGACGAATCTACTTTCATACTATATCAACCCATTGATAAAAGCCGAGGTAGATTGTTTAGTTTTAGGCTGCACTCATTATCCGTACTTAATTCCACAAATCAGGAAACTTGTTGGAGATAGAATTCAGATTATCGATTCTGGTGAAGCTGTTGCGAAACAAACTAAAGCTATTTTAGAAAAATATCTCTTATCAAATAATCACAAAGAAAAAAAAAGTCACCAATTTTACATTAATCATGATAAGAAAGTACTAGAAATATTACTATCAAATAATGTTACAAAAATAGAAATTTTAAATGATGATTTTTAAAAACTACCAAAACCAGTACTAATATTAGGACAAGCTGCCCCTCTTTGTTTTCTGGTCCATAAATTAAGACCTACAGAAATTTGATGCAATCCTGAACTTGTTAAAACAGTTTCATTCATCTGATTGGTATACGTATATGAAAACATAAAGTTCTTAAAGTTTACTCCAATTATAGGTGATACAAACTTAGTATTTTCAATCGCATTTGTATCAAAACTTTGCCTATAAGATATTGCCCCCCATATTTGAGTATTTGAAATAGTTTTATAAGCTTTAATATTAAAATCTGCTGTTCTTTCACCAGTGCTCTCTCGTATTTGAACCATAAAAGAGGGTTCTAATTGGATGAAGTTATCCTCACCATAATAATACCCTGCAGACAAGATAATATTACTTAGATCCAAAGGCTCTTGAACATTTAAATTATTTTTAACTGTAGGAAGTAAGTTTTTTACTGTAAAATAAGAAGAAAACCCTCCTTTGTGGTATGCAAGACTAAAATCTGCATTATAATAGCTTGAATTTTGATTAATTTGTGCGACCGCAGGATCTCCCGAAAAAAGGCTTTGATCTACTTGATTCTGAACCACAGTAAAACCTAAACCAAAAGAGAGCTGCTCAAAAAGACGCCCTGCACTCAGTGGTAAATGATAAGAATAGGTACCTTGAATACCTTTCTGTGAATGATATCCATTTTTATCATTAAATAAAATAAAACCATACCCAGCCTTCGAGTCTTCTCCAAATTTTGTATGAAAACTTAAAGTTTGTAATGCTGGCGCGTTCGACATACCAGACCACTGTTGTCTTGCAGTCATACGCAGCTTACTTGAATTACCAATTCCTGCGGCAGATGGATGAATCAAAAACACATTATCTGATAAATAATCTTGATATATAGGTAATGTTTCTTGAGAATAATTTTTGACAGAGAAAAATAAAACACAAAAAAAACAGAGTCGAACGTAATTTAACTTCATTAAAGTAACATTATTTTATGGTCATCAAAGATATCGTTTTTCTCATAATAAATACTTGGCATTTTAAAGATTTAACATGATCAGATTACTATTTTTTTCCTTGATTTATAAAAAGATAGGAAAAAGATATAAAATTTTAAAATCAAGAAACCCTAAAGTAGTTATAAATTAACTTTGAACTAAACAATCCATATAATTAATTAAGGAAATATCTTAAATTACGCAATAATACTAGTTCTAACTTTAATATTGTTCAAGTTCAATAAAAGAAGTACCCTAAATCCTTTTGAAGCGTTCAACACAGAAATTAATTTCCATAACCTCAAAAAACTCTTAAAAAATAACAAGGAATTAACACGTTGTTTTCAGAACTAATTTATGTAATAGTATTAACTAATAATTACACTTTTTAAACTTGATAAAGCTTATTTCATATAAATTAGTTTAATAAGAAATATCTATTGTACGTTTAAAAAAAAATGACATCATACTCATATATACTAAAAACATAACTTATGAAATAAAAGATATTTATAGAAAACTAAAAAACCTTAACAACTTGAAATTGTTAAGGTTTTTAAAGCGGTCTGGACGGGACTCGAACCCGCGACCCCCTGCGTGACAGGCAGGTATTCTAACCAGCTGAACTACCAGACCGTTGCTTTAAGCGTTTGCAAATATACAACGTATTTTCACATATGCAAACATAAAATAAAAAAATTATTTATTTTTTTTTCTACTAATTAAGTATGATGTTAAAACCTCGTTATAACCTTTATTAATATCTAAAGGAACATAATCAATTTTATATAGTAAAGATTTATTTTTCAAATATTGAAAATAATTTTCAACCGACTTCTTGTAATTATCTTGAACATTTTCGGGATAAATATTTACTTCTTCCATTGTTTCCAAATCAACAAACTTTTTTGGTGAATTATCAAAATTGAAGTTAAATTCAGTTTCCCCATCATAAGTATGAAATAAAACTACTTCGTGTTTATTAAACTTTAGATGTTTCAGAGCATCAAAAAGAGTATCATTATCTTTATTTGGCTGAAACATGTCTGTAAAAACAAAAATTAAAGAACGTCTATGTATTTTTTCTGCAATTTCATGCAAATATTTATAGGTTTCTGTTGATGACTTAGATTCTGAGACTAACAATTGTTCTAATTGATAAATTAACATATTTCTATGACGATCACTGCCTTTTTCTGGAGCATAATACTCATAAGTATCCGAATAAATACTTAAACCAACAGCATCTCTTTGCTGTTTAAAAATCTCCATTAAAGAGGCAGCTGCAATTGCAGAAAAACCAACTTTATTTAAATTGTCTAATGTTTGCTTTCTTACAACTGGATAATGCATTGATGCAGAGTTATCTATTATAATATGACAACGTAAATTTGTTTCTTCTTCATACTTTTTGGTGTATAACTTATCTGTCTTTGCAAATAATTTCCAATCTATGTGCCGCGTACTTTCACCCTTGTTGTATAATTTATGCTCAGAAAACTCTACAGAAAAACCATGAAATGGGCTTTTATGAATTCCTGTTATAAATCCCTCTACAACTTGTTTCGCAAGTATGTTTAAGTTTTTAATTTCTGCTGATTTAACTTCAGATAAATTCATACTGTTATTTAATATTTTTAGTTCTTATTGGATTATCTGTAGTTTGAAATAATCTTAGGTTGTACAAAGGTTATCTTATAAAAATTAATTCAAACCATTAGTTGCACCTTTTGATAAAAATTTAACTACTAAAATATAGATAACTCACAAAGAAAGAAAAACTCTAAAATCCTGGCAAAAATTCTGAGAATCACAAACATTTTAATCATTCAACATTTTCACCAAAATAAAAGAGTGATAATCAATTATTGAAAAAAAACTCTTTATTACTAATTACTAAAAATAAAAAAAGGTTTGACGTTAGCCAAACCTTTATCTTATTTAAAATATAAATATTAGTTATATAGCGGCATCAATTTTACCAGTGTAAACATTTTTCGGCGCAACACCTACTTGTTTATCTACAATTTCACCATTTTTAAAGATTAAAACAGTTGGTATATTACGAACTCCGTATTTCGCGGCAAATTCTTGGTTAGCGTCAACATCTACTTTACCAACAACAGCTTTACCCTCATATTCTGTATGAATTTCATCAACAATTGGTCCTACCATTCTACAAGGTCCACACCAAGCTGCCCAAAAATCTACTAATACCGGTTTGTCTGATTTTAATACTAATTCTTCAAAATTTGCGTCTGTAATTTCTAATGCCATTTTTTATTTTTTTTTTAAATCGTTATGTCAGTTTTGAAAAACAAAAGTAGTGATTTTATTTACGCATCGTTTTCAAAAAAATTACTTTTTCCTATTTATCTATCAATACTACTTATACTTGCAAAATAATAAATTCAGAGAAAAAATGAAACAAATATTCTTGTTAAATGAATTATTGTTTCATCCTATCTTTTTTACAAACCAAATAGTTTTTCGAAAACCTCCACCTTAAAATAAACCAGAAGCTATTGTTTGTATGTTATCACTTTTACCCATTGAATAATAGTGTAAAACAGGAACCCCTGAATCTTTCAACTCTTTAGATTGCTGTATCGCAAATTCAATACCAACTTGCCTTACAGCTTTATTGTCTTTACATCCCTCTACCGCATCTATTAAATCTTGTGGCAAATCTATTTTAAATACCTGAGGTAATATTTGCAAATGCCTCTTAACAGCAATGGGCTTAATACCGGGTATTATTGGAACATTAATTCCTATTTCTTTAGCTGCCTTTACAAAATCAAAGTATTTCTTATTATCAAAAAACATTTGAGTAACTACATAATCTGCACCAGCATCCACTTTTTCTTTTAAACGTCTTAAATCTGAAACTAATGAGGGCGCTTCCATATGTTTTTCTGGATATCCTGAAACACCAATACAAAAATCTGAATGATGTTCGGCACTTACATTATTATGTAAATATTGACCTTTATTTAAATTCGAAATTTGATCTACTAATTCTTTAGCAAAAGCATTTCCTCCCTTAAATGGTTTAAAATAAGGTTCATCTTTCATAGAATCTCCACGCAAAGCCATTACGTTATCTATGCCTAAATAATGACAATCTACCAGAACATATTCTGTTTCTTCTTTGGTAAAACCACCACATAATAAATGCGGAATTGTATCAACTTTATATTTATGCATAATGGAAGCACAAATACCCACTGTTCCGGGACGCATTCTTGTAATTTTTTTGTCTAAAAGACCATTTCCTTTATCTAAATAAACATACTCCTCTCTTGAAGTAGTTACATCAATAAAGGGTGGATTAAACTCCATTAACGGATCTATATTCCTATATAAATCCTGAATATTGTTTCCTTTTTTAGGCGGTATTACTTCAAAAGAAAATAATGTTTTACCGTTGGCTTTTTTAATATGATCTATAACTTTCATCTTTTTAATTCTTTGGAGCCTCTTTTCGATCGCTCTTTTAACTATATATTTTTATTATAACCATGAGAAATAATATAACCTCCTTAATGTAATTCTACAAAAACCATATCTTATTCTTCTGCAATCACAGGATGTAACCACTTTCTTGCTTTTTGCTTTGTAATTCCTTTTCTTTTTGAATAATCTGTCACTTGATCATCCGTAATTTTACCTAAACCAAAATATTTGGCTTCTTTGTTTGCAAAATAATATCCAGAGACAGCAGCTGCTGGCCACATTGCTAAACTTTCTGTTAATTGAACTCCTATTTGTTTTTCAACATCTAACAACTGCCAAATTGTTTCTTTTTCTAAATGATCTGGACAAGCGGGATAACCGGGTGCTGGGCGAATTCCTTTGTAACTTTCTTTAATTAAATCATCATTAGACAAGGACTCTCCCAAAGCGTAACCCCAATGTTTTACCCTAACTTGTTTATGTAAGTATTCTGCAAAAGCTTCTGCGAAACGATCTGCAATGGCTTGGGCCATAATTGAGTTATAATCATCTTCTTGTTTTTTATAACTATCCGCTAATTCTTGTGCTCCAAAAATACCTACACAGAATGCACCCATATAATCTGTTTTATTACTTTCTTTCGGAGCGATAAAATCTGCTAAGGCGTGATTAGGAATTCCTTCTCTCTTTTTTAATTGTTGGCGTAAAGTTCTAAAAACTACAACTTCTTTTCCTTTTTTCTGGATAGAAATATCATCTTCATTAATTGAATTTGCCTCAAACAAACCAAAAATTGCTTTTGGTTTTAATAATTGTTTGGCAATAACTTCTTCAATCATTGCTAATGCTTCTTCATACATAATAGAAGCTTGTTCCCCCACTACTTCATCTGTTAAGATTGCAGGGAATTTTCCATGTAAATCCCAACTTCTAAAAAATGGACTCCAATCAATAAAAGGGACTAATTCTTTAAGACTTAATTGCTCTAACTTTTGAATTCCTAACTCTTTAGGTTTTATAATATCGGAAGTATTCCAATCTATTTTATATTTACGTTTACGAGCTTCATCAATAGAAATGTATGATTTTTCTTTACCACGTTTTAAAAACTTGGTTCTGAACTCGTCATAATCTTTCTTCAATTTTGCAACGTATTCATTATTCGTTTTCTTGTTTAATAAATCTCCAACAACAGTTACCGCTCTTGATGCATCATTAACATGAACTACTGCATTTTTATATTGCGTATCAATCTTAACAGCTGTATGCGCTTTAGAAGTTGTTGCGCCACCTATTAATAAAGGCAAATCAAAATTTTGACGCTCCATTTCTTTGGCTAAATAGACCATTTCATCTAAAGAAGGTGTAATCAATCCACTTAAACCAATAGCATCTACATTTTCTCTTATAGCAGCTTCAATGATTTTTTCTGGAGGAACCATTACTCCCAAATCTATAATTTCGTAGTTATTACAACCTAAAACGACACTCACAATATTTTTACCAATATCATGCACATCACCTTTTACAGTTGCCATTAATATTTTTCCGAGTGCTTTTTGTTCCTCTCCTTTTTCTGCTTCAATAAATGGATTTAAATAAGCTACGGCTTTTTTCATTACACGTGCTGATTTTACGACCTGTGGTAAAAACATTTTCCCCGCTCCAAATAAATCTCCTACTACATTCATTCCAATCATTAAATTACCTTCAATAACTTGAATTGGAGCTGCAGCTTGTTGCCTTGCAGTTTCTACATCCTCTATAATAAAAGCATCAATACCTTTTACTAAAGCATGTGTAATTCTATCTTGTAAAGCGTTTTCTCTCCAAGATAAATCTACTCCTTTTTCTTTTTTAGAACCTTTTACACTTTCAGCAAAATCTAATAAACGTTCAGTTGCATCTTCTCTTCTATCAAGAATTACATCTTCTACGTGTTCCAATAAATCTTTTGGAATATCATCATAAACCTCCAACAAAGCAGGATTCACAATTCCCATATTCATGCCAGCCTGAATCGCATAGTACAAGAAAACTGAATGCATTGCTTCACGAACTCCATTATTCCCTCTAAAAGAAAAAGAAACATTACTTACACCTCCACTTACAGAAACGTTTTCTAAATTTTCTCTAACCCAACGTGTTGCTTCAATAAAATCGATGGCATTTTTTCTATGTTCTTCCATTCCTGTTGCAACAGGGAATATATTTAAATCAAAAATAATATCTTCAGATGGAAAGCCAACTTTATTTACTAAAACGTCATAAGAGCGTTTTGCTATTTCTATTCTTCTTTGATAATTATCTGCTTGACCAACCTCATCAAAAGCCATGACAATTACCGCAGCTCCATATCTTTTTATTAATTGAGCTTCTTTTATAAACTTTGCTTCACCTTCTTTTAAAGAAATTGAGTTTACAACACATTTACCTTGTACCACTTGTAAACCAGCTTCAATGATTTCCCATTTAGAGCTATCAATCATCATTGGAACTCTACAAATATCAGGTTCGGCTGCTATTAAATTTAAAAAACGAACCATTGCCTCTTTACCATCCAAAAGACCATCATCCATATTAATATCGACAATTTGAGCTCCACCATCTACTTGATGTCTTGCAATATCTAGAGCTTCATCAAACTTTTCTTCTTTAATTAATCGCAAAAACTTACGTGAACCTGCAACATTTGTACGTTCGCCAACATTTATAAAATTGCTGTTTTCATTTAGAATTAAAGGTTCTAAACCAGACAATTTCATATATTTAGTTTGTTTTATCTTCATCTTCAACTTCTTCTAAAGAGATTCTGATATTATTTCAGAATGACTTCTTGGTTTGTATTTTTCAGCGATATTTGCAATTACTCTAATATGCTCAGGACTTGTTCCACAACAACCACCTATGATATTAATTAAATCTTTCTTCAAATATTCTTCAATTTGTTCACCCATTTCTTCAGGAGTTTCATCATATTCTCCAAAAGCATTTGGCAATCCTGCATTTGGATGTGCAGAAATCCCAAAATGAGTTTTATTTGCAATTGCTTCTAAATGTGGTTGTAATAAATTAGCACCTAAAGCACAATTAAATCCAACAGTTAATAAAGGAATATGTGAAACAGAAATTAAAAATGCTTCTGCTGTTTGCCCAGACAATGTTCTTCCTGAAGCATCAGTAATTGTTCCAGAAAGCATAATAGGGATGTCTATATTTCTTTCGTCCTTTACTTCTTCAATAGCAAATAAAGCTGCTTTTGCATTTAAGGTATCAAACACTGTTTCTACCAATAATAAATCAACTCCACCATCAACTAAAGCTTCTACTTGTTGTTTGTACGCAATTCTTAATTCATCGAAAGTTACTGCTCTATAACCCGGGTCATTTACATCTGGAGACATACTTGCTGTTCTGTTAGTTGGACCTATAGATCCTGCAACAAAACGAGGTTTATGAGGTTCTCTTTCTGTAAACTCAACTGCCACTTCTTTTGCGATTTTTGCAGATTGGTAATTTAGTTCATACACCAAATCTTCCATTTGATAATCTGCCATAGCAATTGTAGTTCCAGAAAAAGTATTGGTTTCTATAATATCTGCACCTACTTCAAAATACTTACCATGAATTGTTTTAATTGCTTCTGGCTGGGTAATTGACAGCAAGTCGTTATTTCCTTGTAAGGGTGTTGGGTAATTTTTAAAACGTTCTCCTCTAAAATCTTCTTCCGTAAATTTATACGCTTGCAGCATAGTACCCATAGCACCATCTAAAATCAAGATTCGTTCCTGTAAAGCTTTGTATATGTTTGACATTTTATGATGTTTTTATCAATATGTCATCAGGAAAAGTGAAATTTTCGCTGTTATCTGTCAGATATAATCTGTAGAATGTAGCACCTTCTATTTCTTAACGAAATGGGTTGCCAAGGCTTCACCGGGTCTAATCCCTCTACCTTTCGTGATAACGGTATCAATAAGTTTATGAACTAAGCTACAAAGAAAAGAAATATATTTTTATTTGTAGACTGTATTTGTAAAATCTATTCTTTATTAAATAGTGTAGACGATAAATATCTATCTCCTCTATCACAAACGATTGCAACTATAACTCCTTTGTCTATCTTTTCTGCGACCTTCAATGCACTTGCTAATATACCTCCACTACTCATACCTGCAAAAATACCCTCTTCTTCAGCCAATCGCTGAGTCATTACCTTGGCTTCTATTGCACTAACTTCCATAACCTCATCTATCTTTTTTCTATTAAATATAGCCGGGATGTAATCTCCTTCCCATTTCCTAATACCAGCTATTTTAGATTCACCATTTGGCTGCACACCAATAATAGTAATATCTTTATTTTGCTCTTTTAAATAATCTGAAACTCCCATAATGGTTCCTGTAGTTCCCATTGCAGCAACAAAATGGGTGATTTCTCCTTCGGTATCTCTCCATATTTCAGGACCTGTAGTTTTATAATGTGCTTTAGAATTATCGGTATTATCAAATTGATTTAATCTAAAATATCCTTTTTTATATTTTAATTTCAATGCATAATCTCGAGAACCTTCCATTCCTAACTCTTTAGGAGTTAAAATAACTTCTGCCCCATATGAACGCATCGTTTTTATTCTTTCTTCTGTAGAATTTTCCGGCAAAACCAAAACCATGTTCACCCCTAAGACTTTCGCCATTAAAGCCAAAGCAATGCCTGTGTTCCCGCTTGTTGCTTCCACTAAAGTATCCCCTTTTCTAATATTTTTTCTTTTAATAGCTTCAGAAATCATATTGTAAGCAGCTCTATCTTTTACACTTCCTCCAGGATTATTACCTTCTAACTTTAGCAATAAATTAACTCCTTTTTTTTGCAAAATGTTTTGAACTTCTACCAAAGGAGTATTTCCTACAAAATCTATGATACTTTTAGTTTTCATATTTCTAATTTCTTTTTTGAAAAATATTATTTTCTGATTGAACTGTTACAATCGATTTTTTTGGAATCGATTCTGTAATGCAGACATTGGCACCAATAATCGAATCCATCCCTATAACTACATCACCTCCTAAAATAGTTGCATTTGCATAAATTACAACGCCACTTTGTATTGTTGGGTGTCTTTTTATTGATGCTAAACTCTTTTTTACTTGAATTCCTCCTAAAGTTACTCCTTGAAAAATCTGCACATTATCTTTGATTTGAGTAGTTTCTCCAATCACAATCCCTGTAGCGTGATCTATAAAAAATGAATTTCCTATTTCTGCACCCGGATGAATGTCTGCACCTGTAACACTATGTGCAAATTCACTCATCATTCTTGGTAAAACAGGAACTTCTAATTTTAACAATTGATGACTTAAACGATGTACAGCAATTGCATAAAAACCAGGATACGCTAAATAAATTTCCTTTAAACTTTTAGCAGCAGGATCGTTTTTCACTGCGGCAACGGCATCTAAATCTAATTTTTGTCTGATAGTACCAAAATAAATTTCAAAACTACTCCATAAATCTTCTCCGTTTTCAACGGATAATCTTTCTAAAATATTTAAAAACTGAGCTCTATTTCCTTTACCATTATCAGACAAGTGAGTTACATCAAACAAATTATTAATTAATTGTTTGGTAAAATCCCCAACAGTATCTCTTAAACACATACTGTAGTTTTTAAACGCTACTATTTGTCCTATTTCTTTCATTTTAACTCTTAGGATTCTGGCGCTAATTCCACTTCTAATCCATCCATTTCTTGTGTCATTTGTATTTGACAACCCAACCTACTATTATCTTCGACATTAAAGGCTTCTGCTAACATAGCATCTTCATCATCTGACATTTCTGGTAATTCATTATCTGATTTTACATAGCACTGACAAGAAGCACACATTGCCATTCCTCCACAAATCCCGATAGTACCCTCTTCTGCTAATTCGTATGAACGAACTACTTCCATAAGGTTCATTGCCATATCTGTAGGCGCTACAATTTCATGAGTTACCCCGTTTCTATCTGTTATTTTTATGTTGATGTCTTGCATCTATTGTCTTATTTATTATTCATATTCTTTGCCAAGTTACGTAAACCTAGTAAAAACTTGCTAATTAATTGCTTTTACAACTGCTTTTGGAGATTCCTTTTTTGTTCCATCAAAACCTTCTACACCACCAACTGTCGTATATTTCATTACATATTTTTTATCTGGAAAAATTCTTTTGTAAGCACTTTGACACATTAAAGTAGCTTCATGAAAACCGCAAAGAATTAATTTTAATTTTCCTGGATACGTATTAACATCACCAATTGCATATATTCCTGGAATGTTTGTTTGATAATCTAAAGCGTTATTTACCTTAATGGCATTTTTCTCAATTTCTAGTCCCCAATTGGCAATTGGACCTAATTTAGGCGATAACCCAAATAAAGGAATAAAGTGATCTGTATCAACAACAAAAGCATCTTCACCTTTTTTCTCTACGGCAACACCTATTACTTTATCAGTACCAATAATTGCTTTTACCTCGGCAGGAGTAATCAATCTAATTTTACCTAAATCCTTTAATTCTTGTACTTTTTCAACTGAATCTAAAGCTCCTCTAAATTCGTTTCTTCTGTGAATTAATGTTACTTCTGAAGCAACATCAGATAAGAAAATAGCCCAATCTAAAGCCGAATCTCCTCCTCCAGAAATTACGACTCTTTTATCTCTGTAAAATTCGGGCTCTTTAATAATATATTCAACACCTTTATCTTCAAAATCTGCAATATTTGGAATTAATGGTTTTCTTGGCTCAAAAGAACCTAAACCTCCAGCAATTGCAACAATTTTAGCATGATGTTTTGTTCCTTTATTAGTTGTAACTATAAAAGTTCCATCTTCCTGCTTATCAATTATTTCAGCTCTTTCCCCTAAAGTAAAACCAGGTTTAAATTGCTTTGTTTGCTCAATTAATTTATGTGTCAAATCTCCTGCTAAAATTTCTGGATATGCCGGAATATCATAAATTGGTTTCTTTGGATAAATCTCAGAACATTGTCCTCCAGGTTGCGGTAAAGCATCAATTAAGTGACATTTTAATTTTAATAATCCTGCTTCAAAAACAGTAAATAAACCTGTTGGTCCTGCTCCTATAATTAGTATATCAGTTGTAATCATCTTACGATTATTTTTTCTCTATTAATCCTTTGGTGAATTCGTTTAACGTTTCCACTTTTTGTTCGAAATCTCCCTTTATTGTTTTTCTAAACTCATTTAAATTCTTTACCAAATCATCTACATTTTCAGGAATAACATGCTCAAAAAATTGACGTAATCTTTTAGCAGTTGTTGGCGATTTTCCATTGGTAGAAATAGCCACTTTTACATTTCCTTTGGTTACAATACCTCCCATATAAAAATCACAAAATGGAGGATTGTCTGCTACATTAACCAAAATACTTCGTTTTCTGCAATGCTTATAAACGGTTTCATTTACTTTAGGAATATCTGTTGTTGCTACAACAATATGTTTTCCTTTTAAGTACCATTTTTTGTACTTTTTATTGATCAGTTTTACATTTCCATTTTTAGCCAAGGCTTTTGTACCTTTTCTAAAAAAAGGCGAAACCATTGTTACATTTGCGTCTGGACTGGATTTTAATAAAAACGTTAATTTTTCTTCTGCTACAAAACCACCTCCAACAATTAATACTTGTAGGTTTTTTGCTTTTAAAAAAATAGGATATAAATTATTTCTTTCCATAAAATTATCAGCTTAACACATTTGCATATTGCTGCTTTATATCTAAAATAGTTTGACGATGCTTTACAACTTCTCCGAACACAATAATGGCAGGGTTTTTCAATTCCTTTTCAGCAACAATATTTTCTATAGTATCTACAATTCCAATGCCTAATTTTTCTCTAGCAGTAGTTCCT
>Ga0206127_1001191_pt1 | contig 28889 bp, 14 predicted proteins | sample Helgoland_Spring_6_FD_148646 | JGI IMG/M metagenome (GOLD analysis project Ga0206127, IMG submission 148646) | Pelagic subsurface seawater microbial communities from Kabeltonne, Helgoland, North Sea - Helgoland_Spring_Bloom_20160419_1 | ecosystem: Environmental > Aquatic > Marine > Epipelagic ...
AACAACGAACTACTACGACTGGATTGAGGTAAACGGCACAGATAATGCAGATTCAATTGAGGCTTGGGGTACTTCAAACAGTGCTTACGCGGTAAGCGACCAAGACAGTGCCAATGAAATCCGTGCCAAGGGTGGAGACGATATCATCTATGGTTATGGTGGTGGCGATCGTATTAATGGCGGCACCGGCAATGACTACATTGACGGCGGAGATAATGGCGAAGATCCCGAATATGGCTTTATCATGAAAGATGAAGCCATCTACGAGGGCTCAGCCAGAAATTACACAATTGAAACCTATGTTGTCGGAACTGATGATACTGCCCTTGATTCATTGATTTCCAAGAATTTTGGAACTTCACTCGATACAATCAAGGCTGAATGGGCGACCAATGAAAAAATTGTCGTAGTCACAGATGACCTACCTGCCTCAATGGGGGGAACAGGGGTTGATATTCTAAGAAACGTAGAGTTTGTGAGCTTCCAAGATAAGTTTGTAGCTCTATCGGTGGAAGAGTTTATTGAGACCGATGGTTCCGGTTTGCCAATCCGAGCGTTCGTTGATGGAACTGATAGCGCTGATGTAATCGGTTCGGCTACCGGTCAATACGACTACAGCGGAAACGATGAGCTTCGCGGTAACGATGGTGACGATACAATTTCTGGTGGTAAAGGCGGTGATTACATCGAAGGTGGCGCTGGTGATGATACCATTGATGGTGGCGAAGACGGCATCGACCGTTGGAGCGGTGAAGCGATAGGCGACACTGTTCGCTTCAGCGGTAGCTATGCGGACTATGAAGTTATCGACGAAGATGTGAATGGTGAACTCGTAATTACTGTAACGGACAGTAACCCAAGCGGTGACGGCACTGACACTATTCGGAATGTGGAAGTTCTTGAATTCTCTGACATGCGTATAAACGTTGGTGTGTCATCAATGACGATGACAAACTGGGAAGGACAGAAAATTGGGACGCACTATGACGGGTCAATTTTTGGCGATACCATAGAAGGTGGAGACGGATCAGATTTCCTATATGGTGGAAAAGGTGCTGACACACTTAGTGGAGCCGCTGGGCCTGATATGTTTGAAGGCGGCCAAGGAAATGACACTATTCGCGGCGGTGAAAACGGCCTAGACGAGTGGGGCAATGCTGGCCAGGATATAGCGATCTACTCGGGATCTGAGAGCGACTATACACTAACCTTCTACACCGCGGACGGAACGCAGTCTGACACATTTGAGTTTGATGGATATATCACTCTCAAAGATGGTCGCACTGACGATGACGTGGCTGAAGGTACTGACACGCTTTACGGAATTGAGGCTATACAGTTCAACGATAACTTCGTCACATTTATGGCTAATAATAGCTTCATAGATTTGGATGGTGATGGTTTGGCCGACGTTGGTGATCAGCAGGGTACAAGCTCAGCAGATACTCTCATCGGTGGTGACATTGATGACATTATCAATGGTAAGGCTGGCGACGATACTTTAATTGGTGCGAGCGGTGATGATTTCTTGGAAGGTGGGTCTGGCTCAGATTACATCTTGGGTGGCAGTAACTCAGAAATGGGAGACGTTGCGTCCTTCTCAGGGACTAAAGCAAGTTACACGATAGATGCGACAAGTGGGAAATATGTCGGATACGATGCCTCCAAGGATGAATATGAGCTTGATTCAAGTGGGGCTGTAGCAATATTTGATGATGTCAATGTAGGATCTACTTTTACTGCTGAGCAGTTAACATCGATTAGCATAACAAAATCTGGCGTGACCGAAACTGACTACCTTGCTGGGATTGAGTATCTTGAATTCTCAGATGCATTTGGCGGATTTGCTATTGAAGTATTTAAGGATGACTACGACTACGATGGCACTGCTGATTTTGTCTTCATTGGCGGTAGTTTCCTAAATGATACTTTAACGGCAGGTTCCAGTAGTCTTACTACTGCCGACTTAGCAACATCAAACTTTATTGATGGTGGCCTCGGTGCAGATACTATTGAGGCGGGTGCTGGCGACGATACAATTGATCCAGGCCGCGACGCATTAGTTAATAAATTGGACGGTGGAGACGGTAACGATACTGTTGTGTTGAGTGGAAAAGAAACTGATTGGACGGCCCTCACAGGAGATGACATTGCTGAAGGCTATGACAAAGCCTTCCAAAAGGGAGATGGCGAGGGACAAATCGTTCAACTCAAAGCTATTGAGAGTGCCCAGTATGATGATAAATTTGTTATTTTGCAGTCAGTTAGCGGTGGTGATGCAGTAGCGGTTACTACGGAAATTGACAATGATGGCGATGGGAAGGCTGACCAGTTTAGAACAAAAGGTACTGGTGGCGTAGATGCTGTGACGGCCGCCGTTGGGGACAAAGTGGATATTTTGGATACCGGCGCTGGTAATGATGTTATTTCAGCCGGTAACGGTGCAGACGTAATATTTGGTGGTGCAGGAGACGACTTCATCTTTGGCGGTGCCAATATGGGTGTCGATGACAATGGTAACCAAGATAAAGATAGGGCCGTGTTTGAAGGTAATTACCTGACTGGTACTGATGCCAATGGAGAAGCGGTAGCTGCAGATCTGACGGTTACTAAGAAGGGTATTATTGCGCAATTGTCTTGTGATCCAGGAACGGGTGAAGTCTGCTTGTTGACCTTGAATGATGCAAAGGATGGGTTTGTTGAACTGAAAGACTCCGCAATTAACGCCTCGGCAACACCAACTGTGTTCGCAGACGTTAGGGATGTATATGTTGCATCCGTTGCTTCTACATCCATATACAATGCTGATACAAATCCAGATGGATCGAAGGTCAACTCTTCTGTGAAAACGGATGCAAACAGTGATGCTGTAAACTTAGTTTCCGACACGGTTGGAGGATCACCAAAAACATTTAGTAGTGGTGAGAGCACTGATGGATTTGATACGGGAACCATGACGCTGGTGAAAGCTCATGAGATGGTTTTTGAGGATACAAACGGCACTACACTTCTCGCAAAAGATGCAGCGGGAGCGTTTGTGACTGAGGGTGGGCAGGTGAAGGAATTTGCTGATGCCGATGCTGTAAGCACTTATGCGACTGACAATAGCCTTACACTTACTGCTGCTAAAGCCTCAAAGTTGATTACTTATCAAGACTCTATTGGTGAAGAACTTGATGTATATGAAGTGAAAAAGGGTACCGAGGTTGACACTGTTGCGGGTATTGAACAGCTTGAGTTCTCAGATACAGTCATCGATCTGAAAGCTGAATCTATCAAGAAGGTTAGCTTTGACGTTGCTGAAGGTCTTACGGAAATCAACAAAACTAGTGGTACTGCGTTTGGAGACCAAATTGAAAGTACGGCAGTCGATGAAATCTTCTCTGGTGGTGATGGGTCGGACGTTTTTGAGTTCATTGCCGGAACTGGTACTGATAGAATTACTGACTTTAAAGTAGGGGTCGATAAACTAGACGTCCTCTCAGGCGTAAATGGTACGAGCATTGCTACCGAAGCGGGCGTCTTGGCTAGAATTACTGATACCAGTGAAGGGGCTTTGCTTGACCTGGGTAATGATGGAAGTGGCGACTTGCAGTCGGTTCTTCTGATAGGAGTTTCGAAAGAAGATTTAACTTCTGACGATTTCTTGATCAGCCATCTATAATATAACCTGGGAGAACTAACATGGCACAAATTGAAGTAGCAGATACAATCGCAGGTGCAACAGAGCTTACCGAAGGTCAGGTTTTCACGAATGACCTCTACAACTCTGGTGACGTGGACTATTATAAGCTTCCTGGAACTCTTTTTGCGGTACCGTCCGCAATGGATGTAAACTTTGGGTTGGGTGGTCAAAACGCTTCGTCAAGTGCATTCAAAATTTCTGTCATCTCATATGATGGGACGACAGAAACAGTTCTAACTTCTAAATCGACGGCGGTTGCTACTTCAATTCAGGCATCAGCGTCGGTGGCTGGTAAAGCATATTACTTAAAGGTTGAGAAAGACCAAGCCTATAGTGGTCTTGATTACACGATATCCGTAGATGTTTCTCCAACTGCTGAATCGGAGTTAATTACTGGTGGAGATGCGAACAATACACTGAGTGCATCTAATCCAATACAAGGCGCGGCAACTTATTACGGCAGCTTACAGTCGGCAGATCTGGCATCAAATGATGGTGACTGGTATTATTTCACAACTGGGGCGACTGCAGGTGGAAGTGTTACTTTATCGCTGAGTGCCTTCACGCAAAGTACAGCCAGTGGATCTCTTTATAATGTAAAAATAACAGACGAAAATGGACAGACTGTTTCAAAAGTTGGCAATAAGGCTCTCTCAACGTCGGCTGGTTCATCAGCTGGAACGCTTGAATTTGAAGTAGGGGCTACTGGCACTCCTGCTGGTACATATTTTGTCCAAGTTACAGCGGCAAATTCCTCAACATTTGCGTCATCGACTGAAAATGGTCAAAATTACGCCTTAACGTTGTCTGGTACAAGTGCGTTTAATACGACGCCGTCGCTGACAATTGCTGATCTGACCTCAGGTGCGTATGGCACACAGAAAGACTCGGCAAGCGGCGAGTTCATTGGTTTTAAGAACGGTACATCGACAAAGTTAAGTGAATTTATTTCAGCTTCAGACGACGAGGCGTCAACTGACGCAACACAGAACGGTCTTATATCGAGCTATCTGTTTCGCCTTGTCGGCAGCTCAACGGATGGCGTCATCGAGTATACGAAAGATAGTGATAGCTCCACGGCCACAATTGCAGCGAGTGCTAATGCCAATGGTGCATTTGTTGGTTTGAGCCCAACAGAATTTGGGACTGCAGTCTATAAAGCCGCGGCTTCGGGAACTGAGACCCAAGAAATTTATGCTCTTGTGAGAGATAGTTCTGGCGTAAATGCAATCAATGGCCTTGTTACTGACAGTGATACCTCTGGAATCATTAAATATGCCCTTAAAGCGACAAATGCTGGTATAGCGATCACTAAGTTTGCGGACGACGCGGCGTTGACCGAGGGCGCTACTGATGACGCGATTACGCTCACAGCGACACTCTCAGGGACCGTAAACGCTAATGAAACTGTACGTTTAATCGTATCTACAACAGAAGACCTAGTCCTCTCTGGAAGTAACGTTACTGCATCTTCTAATGCGAATGAGTATGTTGTCGCATTTACTGGATCAGGCGATAAAACGTTTACGATTAGTGCACCGAACGTCGCGGATTCTGACGGTACGGTCGAGGATGTTGTTTTAGACTACCGGGTTTTATCGTCTGATAGCTCGAGCCTATTTTCAGGTTTAAAGTTAGAAAGTGACGAAGTCGCCGTTAGCGAAAATATTGCAAATTTCTCGGTTGGTTCAGTCTCCTATTCTTCAGGAACAAACGTAGAAGAGGGCAAAGCCACCTACGCTGAGTATACTATAACTGCGACAGGTATCGCGGACGGTCAAACCTTAACTCTAGTCTCCACTGGCAGTAAATTTGAATTTATATCGGACGCAGAAGTCAATTTCACAAAAGACTCAAACACGGCGACAGTTAAAGTAAAAGCTAAAGAAAACTCTGATGTAGACGGAGATGCCAGCACCGCTCTTTTTGACGGCGTTCTATCGCATAAAATTTATGAGAACTCCAAGCTTTTAACTGCTTATGATCTGGCAGACGCTACGGTTAAAGTTAAAGACGATGACGTAAACTTTGCGCCAGTTGCGGTTGACGATACAATCACAACCGCTATCGAGGGCGTGAAAGCTATCACAATTCCGGGTTCTACGCTAACCGCAAACGATACAGATGCGAATGCTGGCGCAACTTTAACTGTCTCATCTGCTTCTAAAACGAGCGCAGTGAAAAAAGGTACGTCAGTCGATGTGCCGGGCGACATTAGTACTGTTGGTGGAAATGTGATCTTTACGCCGACGGATACTGATTTCCTCGGTGAGGTCACTGTAGTTTTTAATTATAATGTTTCTGATGGCACAAAGACAGATACCGGTGCAGCGACTGTCAACTTGAAGTTTAACGAGGGCACTCAGGTTGCAATCGGTGACAGTGGCAAGCACACGTCAACAAGCGATATTGAAATTATAACTGGCCGCGCCAGCGCTGCAGATGAGTTCATTTTTGTAAAGCCTGATACTGGAACTCTTGCTTCCGATATTATTAAAGGTTTTGAGGTTGGAACAGATGACCTGACTTTAACTGGCTATGACTTGGCAGATTATACAGTTACCACTGACGCCAGCGGTAACTCTCTAGTCACGCTCAGTGGTGACACCGGCACTATCACTCTTGAAGCAGAAACCTCATCTAGTAATTTAGACTTCAAACAAATCTCTGCTTCAGGTTCAGTGGAACTGTATCTATCTGGTAATAAGGTTGAGACACTATCCGCGAATTCTTCCGGTGTCGCTGCCGCTAAGGCCGTGGCAGCTTATGACAGCGCAAAAGTTTCAAATATATCTGATTTCTCTGCAAATTTAGCAGTTGATGGTGGATCCGCTGCAACCGATCCAATAACCCTCGGTGACGTTCTAGCGCAGTTGAAACATATTATTGGCATGACTCCGTTGAAAGCGAATGCGGCTGCGGCTGCTGATTCTAATAACAGTGGGACCATTGATTTGGCAGATGTTCTTGCTAATCTTAAACACATCATAGGAATGACCCCGATCGATACTTTTGATATTGTAACGAGCCATGGTTTGATAACCGACACCATGAATACGGATAGTAATGGCGAAGTTTCTTTAGTTATCAATGGCGATGCAGATCAAAGCCATGCTGATTGGGACTACATAGCTTAATAGTATGATTGGCAATGTTCAGCATTAAGTTTGACTACTCTTATGATACTACGGGTTATTTTAATTATGCTGTGAATAGAGCTCCGCTCGAAAAAGCTGCGGAGCTTTGGTCCGAAATAATACAAGACGACTTTGCGGAAATTCCTACTGGGTCTTCCTTTGATATTAGACATCCTAGCAAAGCTAACGAAAGGCTGACTATAACTCTTGATGAGCCCATAGAAGATTTATTGATATACGTAGGGGCGCGTAACTTTTCGGGAAACACCCTTGGGATTGGAGGGCCGAGTGGCTACTCTCTTGAAGGTGATGTTTATTCAGCAAGAATTTCGGACGATTTTCGTGGCCTGGGGCCAACATCCGATTATGAAGCATGGGCCGGTGTTTTAACATTTGATAGTGAGGTAAATTGGAACTTCGGTTTAGATGAGCCAGCTAGTGATGAAAGTGATCTCCTAACGGTCGCCTTACATGAAATTGCTCATGTTTTAGGAGTGGGTACTTCGACAACCTTCTTTAAACTATCTAGTGATGAAAAATTCCATGGGTTGAACACAAAAAAGCTTAATGGTGGCATTCCACTTCCATTGCATGCGGACGGAGCCCATGTGGAAGATGGCTATAAGGACGATCTAATTCTAATGGATCCAACGTCCACGATGGGTACTCGACGTTCCATTTCTGAGTTTGATAAATCAATATTAGCTGACTTAGGCTACTTAATCACTGGTTACGAATATTATGGTGAACCATTTGCAATTGCGACGCCGCAAGGCGAAGAAATAAATGGCACAACTTTAAATGATATTTTGGCTGGGCTTGGTGGTGATGATTTCATCTTTGCGGGAGACGGTGATGATAAAATTTATGGGGATGATGGCAATGATGAATTGAATGGCGGTAGAGGTTCGGATCTAATATTTGGTGGTGCTGACGACGATAAAGTGCTTGCTGATGATGGTGATGATAAGCTTTACGGGAACGATGGGGCAGATAGACTTCAAGGTGGTGGTGGTTCAGACCTCATTTATGGCGGGCTTGGGAATGATAAGCTCTTTGGTGAAAATGGTGACGACATACTGTCTGGTGATGGTGGAGACGACCAATTAACGGGCGGGCTGGGAGATGACGTGTTCGTCATCAATTCAGGTAAAAACGATGTTTGGACGGGTGATGGCCAAGATAATATCTTCGTATTTTCCACAAAAAATGAAACTTGGATACACGATTTTGATGCTGTTAACGATACATTAACCTTTATAGGCTCTGATTTTGCTTCCACTGACGTTGCCTTTTCTAGTAAGTATCGGGAGTACTCTAATTATTGGAGCTTTAATCTCCCGAATGACGGTGTAGTTTACCTGTCTGGTACGGGGGATCTACCGGCCGACACTAAAATAAATTTGCGACAGAGCTGGAGTATAAATTATCTTCTTAATAAAATGGTAGATGTTGAGGCTTCTTTGAATGAAGTAACATCAACTCCGCAAAATGAATTTTTTAAGTCTCAAGATGACTCCATGACATTTTATTTTAGGAAAGATACTGAATCATATCAAGGCATCGACATAATTGAAAAATTTGATGCCCTAAAGGATAAAATTGTTTTTGAAAATTATGATTATTCACAGATCAAAGTTTCGCTTAACTCGGAAGGTGACAGTGTCGTTAATTTTTTAGAAGATAACGGGTCAAGCGAACTTACTGTAAACAGCTCTAACGCCCCTGATTATCTAAAAATAAAAAATCTCCAAAATAAACATCTAAATTTTAAAGTTGACCTTGAGAGCGGCAGTTCAAATTCAGAAAATTTGATTGATAGCAATGGAAAGCTCCTTTTAGCAGGCTCCATGTCGATAGGTCAGGTGCGGGTGAAAGGACATACCGATTTTAAGTCTGGGATTGCAAAAAACAAAACCGAACCGGAATCAGATCCCATAAGTTTATCTGATGTTTTAGCGCAATTAAAACATATCATCGGATTAAGGGAGCTAAGTGGGCGTGCCAAACAGGCTGGGGATACAAATAATGATGGGAGCGTCAATTTGTCAGACGTTCTTGATAATTTGAAGCACATCATTGGCTTGCGGCCAATTGAAACCTTTGATCTCGTGTCTGATGCAGGTTTGAAAATCAATTCCCTAAATGCTGAAAGCATCGGAAATCTCACCCTAGTGATAAATGGTGACGCAGATCAAAGCCATTCCGACTGGGCTTTCATTTAAGGAAACGAAACGTGCAGGTTTACAAGCTTGCAACTGCTTTCATCCTGAAATGTGGCGTGTTGGCATTCTAGACGCCAGTTCGGCATATTAGAATTCAAAAACTAATTCAGCACTGGTTCGTGAAAGGGCGACATCGCCCACGTCTGATAATTTTTTTCGTCGTTGGGAAATTACAATTTTTCCCAATTTGGTAGGTACTTCGAGACCAATACTAAGATAGGGATCCAAGCTGTCGACCTTAACATCTTTTTCGGATGTGGCTCTGAAACTTGAGCCAACCACGACGCCTGTGCTTTCAAAAGAATATTCCCAGAGGTCATAACCGGTTTCTGCAGTTAGTTTGAATTTGTCAAAAGTGTTTGCTGTATCAACTGAAACGCCAAGGGTATTGTTTGTCATCTTCCCTTCAACGGTGCCGTTAACTGTTCTTGCTTGGTAAGTTCCGACAAGCTGATCACCATAAAAGTCGAATAACTCTGTTGTGCCAACCAAACTGGTTTGTAGGCCATAAAATTTAAAAATTTTTGATGAAAACCTTAATTTCGCGTATTTAGCCCGCACTGGTCCAGTCATAGTGACCCCACTGTATGTGGCTGATTCTTTGGGATTGTAGCCCGCTCCTATGCTTGCCTCGACAGAAACATGTTCATTCCTCCAGGTTGAGCGTAAGCCTGCCGCACCAATTTTATACTTCACCGTTACGCCGTCGATGTCGAGCTTTCGCGAGGGGTCTTCGTAAAGAGCAAAGGGCGTTATTTCAGCTGCGCTAATAATTTGGCTGCTTTTGATTTGTACTAAAAAGAATGCAAAAATTGTGGAACTAATCAATAAGAGTGATTTTAAATGCCGTAAGGTGAACATTTCAATGATCCTCAAATAAACTGACATGTAAGCTTGCCCTTTTCATTTGTTGTAGTAAAGTCTCAAAGATACAGTCCATCCAGGAGCCAGTCATGACCAACTATAAAACCGTTCGATTTTATTCACCCCTTGCGTTGCTAGGTTTAGCTGCCTGCGGAAGTGGAAACAGCGGTGGTGTAGGCGGTGGTGCTGCCAGAGTATTTGACATCAATGGCAACTTGGTAAAAGGCCCCTTAAAGGGTGCAATCGCATTTATTGATGCAAATGGTAACAACCTTCCTGATGCCGGAGAAACGCAAATAACAACGGACGAATTTGGCTTCTACACCTTGTCGTCGGGCTCGGCGACCTCGAGGGTTGTTGCGGTCACTGGTCCGGGAACGGTTGACATGTCATCTGGTGCTGTTGTCGCGGAAATGACTTTGAGCGCGCCCGCGGGCGCTAAGGTTATAACTCCGCTTACAACCTTACTTGATGGGTCTGGTGACTTGAGTGTTGAAGAGCTTCAGGCGTCACTCGGGCTTACCGTTAATCCGCTTGAATTTAACCCTTTTGCAGAAGGGGTGGACGCTGATCAGGCCGTTGCAGCTGAGAAGGCTGCTCAGCAAATTGCGACTGTTCTCACTACGGTCACTGCGATTGGTGGGGGTGACGCAACCGCTTTTGCCGAGACAGTTAAGGCCGTTGCGTCAAAATTCGATAATCAGACTACAGTCGTCGATATGACTGCCTCTTCGTTTGTTGGCGATGTTCTTGATACTGCTGTGGCGGCTGTGAATGCTGCAAGCACGGGCGCTGACATTGTGATATCTGCAGCTAACAAGGCGACACTCACCGACTCTGTTGTAAACGTAAACAAGATTCTAGAAGACACTCTAGTTGCGGGTGTGAACTTGAACTCTTCAGCCACCAAAAATGCCCTTGCGACTGTCAGCCAATTCACTGAATCCGTTGCTGCAATTGATGACTTTACTGTAAATACGGCGCTCTCAACTGGTGGCTTTGATGATCTTGAAACAGTCAAGGCGGCGTTGGCCAATACTGCTCCAACTGACATCAGCCTGAATGCCAATATTATTAAGGCCGGACAGGCAACTGTGGCCACTGCTACGGCGACGGACGTTGAAAGTGATCCGATAACGTTTTCTATAGCTAACAATGCTACCGGTGAGGATGGGTCATTTTTTACAATTCACAAAGATACGGGTGTGATAACGGTCGACACGACCGTGTCGGGCTACGCAGATAAGGACTCGTTTTCGGTCGTGGTGAAAGCTACCGACTACACAGAAAAAGGAAGTAACACGACTTTTGACGCTGGTGATGTCAAGGGTAAGTCCTATGTGGAAACCTTTGAGTTGTTCAAGCAAGATACTGGGGCGTTCGGTTTAGGAAATTCTTTTACGCTAAATGACTGGGATAATTCAGATTCAAATGCGTTGGTGGCTGATAACACAAGCTTGTTGGGTTCCGTCACAAACGGTGTTTTGAAGGTTGGGTCTGATCCGGTTAAATTGAACCTGGAGAATATCGATGCGTTTGCGAATGGCACTGGCGGCAAAGCTCCAAGTATTAGCTTGACCTTAGACACTGTTCCATTGACGACCCAAACTGAAACCGCAAACATAAATATACAAATATTAGATGGCGCTAATTCAACTGCCGACACTGGTGAGCGCATAATATCACTGGATATGAAAATAAACTACAGCGGCGATGGGACTGATGCAACGCTTACTATTCCTGATCAAACTGCGACAGGATTTTTTACTAATTCTAGTGGCGCCAAAACAAACCTCGAAATTGTCAATGGTACCAGCGACCTTCTGGTTCTCAGTGGTGGAGCGGTGGGATCTCCGACATCGTTAGATCTAAAAGTTGCAAACTTAGTTACGTTAGCGAAGGAATATGCTTCTGTAGACCTACTCACAGCTGGTGAGTACAATGTGTTGGTCACTGTCACGGACGGTTTGAAAATCCAGGCGGGAGACGGCTCTGGCGCTATCACCGGTATTGAGATGGGACTCAGTATTGTTGACGAGAGCGAAATCTTTCAAATTTCAAGCAATGATATTACCGTGACTAATTTGGCTGGGTCCGGCGTTGCTGAGACAATTACTACCGAAGCTTCCGGTGGAGTGTTGGCCGCAACCGCTGCTATCGAAATAGAGGAAAGTGCCGCAAAATCAGCCTACTCAGGAGGCACTGCACTGCCAACTTTGTCATTTGCGCTTGGCAAATTAGCGGACACCGACGCAACGGCGAAATTGAAGCTTTCAATACTTGACGGAAATAATGGCACCGTAGACACGGGTGAGCGTATGATTTCGTTGGATCTAGATATGGCGTGGGATGCGAGCGCATCTAGTTTTACTTTAGCGCCTGGTGACATTTCAGGTAAAGCAATCACTTCATCGGGCCTTGAGTCGGATATTACGCTCAACAATGCCGCTGCCGACGTACTGTCGATATCTTCTGGTTCAAATAGTGTGGCCGGCTCCAGTCTGACCGTCAAAATGTCCAGCCTGATTGACGCGGCAGATGATGCTATATCAATGGACTTGCTGTCAAAAGGCAACTATACACTACAGGTTGAAGTTGTATCTGGCATTAAATTATACGATGTAAGTGGCGAGGCCATCGATAAAGTTACTGCTGTTGTAGCGGTTGTTGACGACGCACCCCTCGATATCTCACTTGCGACCAGCGGGAGCTCCGCAACCATCAATATCGACGAAAATGATGCAAGTGGCTCCATTGCACTAACATCTGTTTTCGGTTCCACCACCATTTCATCGGGCGTCACATATTCCATCATTGACAATGATACTGATGCCTCCAACAACGCATTTAAGATAGTTGGAACCGATTTGGTTGTTGATAAAGTCGCCCAATTGGATCACGAAACCGCATCAACAATAGATGTGAAAATCAAAGCTGATACAAGCGATAGGACAGGTACTGAGACGTTTACTGTAAACATTAATGATGTAAATGATGATCCTGTTGCACCAACTAACCTTGCATTCAGCATTGGTGCTGGCGCGGCCCAAGGTGGAGCAACGGGCTATACATTTGCTGCGACGGATGAAGACATTCCCGCGGATAGTCTGACCTACAGCATGGCCTCAAATGAATATTTCGCAATGGACTCTAACGGGGTTATCACAGCTAAAAAGGCTTTAGTGAACAATGATGCCAGTGCGCAAAATCTAGAGGTTACGTTCAGTGACGGCACTGTTTCAAAAACTGCTACCGTCGTAGGAACCATTACTGAAAACGAAGCTCCAACGGTGACAAATACCACGCTAACTGCATCACTTGATGAAGATGCTGCGGTTGGTGCTTCAGTATTTACGATAACTGGCGATGATAATGATGGTGACAATACTGCACTTACTTATGCCATAAGTGGAAATGATAAGTTTGTTGTAAACGCTAGCACAGGGGCTGTAACACTTGCCGCCGCAACACTAGATTATGAGACAGATGCAACCGAGACTTTCTCAATATACTCTATTGATGAAAAAAATACTCAATCTACTGCAAAAACTGTGACCGTCTCGGTTGGTGATGCAAATGATGCACCAGTATTTACCTCAGGCACAACGGGAGTGTCCTTAAACGAGACTGCGTTGGTGGGTACAACGGCTTATACATCTGCAGTAACCGACGCTGATGGCGACAGCGTGACGTATGCGCTAAGCGGTACTGATGCATCTAGTTTTGAGGTATCTTCAGCTGGGGTTGTTACCTTAAATGCGGCGCTGGATTACGAGACAAAGGCGACCTATGAATTCACGCTAACAGCATCTGATGGAAATGGTGGATCGACTGCAGTAAATGTTGATGGAGCGGTAACTGACAGAACTGAGAATCCGTTCACTGTGAAAGCTTCAGAAATTACAACTGATATGTCTGGTGATGGTATTTATGGAGAGGTAGGAGATATATTGGTAACAGTAGAAACAGCCTTCTCCTCTTTTGATACAAAGTACAGTGCCTATGACGCATCTGAGAAAGTTGAACTTAATTTTTCAACTGACCTTTTCACTCTTGAAGATAAGTTGGTTACACAAGAGGACTCGACTTCAGGGACTGCAAAGTATGACTCAGGTTTAAAAAGTGTTCAGTCAGCTGCACCGTCAGGGGCTTACGACATTGGCATCACTAAAGTAGGAATGATATCAGGGACATCCACTAAAGAGCTCGTATTCTTTGTCGTAGATAGTTCTGAAGTTACCCAAAGCTCGTTTGATCTAGCAGTGGCTGGTACCTACGATGTTATTGATTTTGGTGACGACGGAGCAAACGGGACTGATGATGACGTTGTAACAGCTCAAGCTCTAGACCCATTTATTTTTACCGTAGATATCGCCTAAAAAGATATGGTTAGACATATTATAGGGATTACGTTGACCATTCTTCTGTCGGGATGCATGGTCAACGAACCCGGCGGGGTAGATACTTCTGTCACTTTATTGTTGGACAAAAGTATTCCAGAAAAAAGGGTAACTAGTCCACTCGTTAGGCAATTTCTTTCAGATCCAGAGATAACCAGGTTAATTTTTGCTAAAAATGAAAAAAAGCTACAGCTAGATCTTTTGACGGCCGAATTAGAGCCTATCGTTACCGCTTCATCATCGGCAGGCGGTATAATAGAAGATGACGACCAAGGACTATCCGGGACTGTTCAGTTTGGCTTTAGCAAAGACGCTGACTTGAATAATCTGTCTGAAATTAAAAAAGATATAATTAAAAACGATGTCATCATTAGTAATGTAGAGTTGATAAAAGCTCTCAACTTAAAAATACATGCCGTTTTGGTCGCGGTAAATTCACTTACGACAGCGGATCAAAAGTTAGAAATTTTACGGCAAGGACTGCAAGAATACGGTACTGTGAAAAAACTTATCGATAAGGGCCACCAAGTGGGTGTGATCACCAAAGGCCAATACTTGAAGATACAAGGCCAAATCAACGATATTGAGATGGTTTTAGAAAATTTGGAGCTTCAAAAAGAAACCTCACAACAAACGTTGGCCATAGAGTTGGGTGAAAATTATGAAGATTTCATGCCGGCGTTTAACGAGGGATTAAGTAAGATAAAGGCGGCTTCATTTGACAAAAGTGTAGATGATAATGTTTTAAAGCTAAATTCTGCAATATTAGACAACATAAACAATAATATACTACTGGAGAACAAGTCTCAACTTTGGAATGGAGAATATAGAGCATCATTATCGTCTGTGATCGGAGACGATGTCAGTGGATTTCTGGGTATAAATTTGACTAAGCCCGTGTATGATGGTGGAAGGTCGGGAGCTAGAATTGCGCTCCTTAATAGCAAGAGACTTCAGGCGGAAACTGAAGAAAAAAAAGTTTATAAAAAAGTATCTCTGGCACTTAATTCTCTGAAAGCCAACAAAAGCACTGCTAAAAATCAAGCGAGCTTATTGAGTGAGAAGCTGGAAAACCTGCTTGCAATAAAAAATGACCTTGAGGTTCGTCAAAACTCCGGCAAGGCTCAATTAGAGGACGTTGGTCAAAATTATTTAGATATTGCTAATGCAAAAATTCAAGTTATTGATTCAGATAGTCTCTTGCTTAAGTCCAAGATAGACTATGTACTTTTGCAACAACGTCCCTATGACTATATTCTAAATGGAAATGAAATCACGCAAATAATAAAGTGAAGTTATGTCAAATAGTAACCCGAAATTTGAATCTGATGCAACAAATGTGTACCGGGTTTTAAAAAGGGTCGGTTTCAAAGGCTCAAAAAACCAAGTAGTTGACCAGTTAAATGCCTATGCGAACCTAAGAGATAAGAAAGATCTTTTTTTTAAAGAGGTTTTCTCTACACTCGGTTATGCCCTTCAGCCTGTTAAGCCCAGCGACATAGGGCCACTCTTATCGGGCTACAACCTCTTCCTTCAAGGCGCCGAGATTAATGCTATTGATTTTAAAATTAACGTTAAAAATGTTTTAAAAATAAAAAACGAAAACTTAACTTCTTATGAAGATGTGGCTCTCTCTAATTTAAAAAAGATGGGTATTGAGGCCTTTGCTGTAGTTGCCATTTCTGAAGAACTAAAATCAAGCAAGCAAAGACTTACTAAGCTAAATCCCATACGCTCCTTAGGTGTTTTTCGACTAACTTGGGTAACGATCGCGGCATTATTTAGTAATATTTTAGCGCTTGCGAGTTCAATTTTTATCATGGTGGTCTACGATAGAGTGTTGCCGAACAGTGCAGTAGAGTCCCTATACGCACTGGCAATCGGTGTCGTATTAGCAGTATTGTTCGATAGTCTGCTGCGCTCAGCTAAATCTGGAATTATAAATCGCGCTACCGAAGGCGCGGATATAGTCGTAAGCGAGGAAATTTATAATCAATTTGTTGAAGTGTCTGGTGCCAAAAATAAAAAATCAATAGGTGAGTTATCAACTGTAGTTCGCGATTTGGAAGTTTACCGCGACTTTATGAGTACAGCTACACTGTTATCTTTGATTGATCTGCCATTCATTTTTATATTCATTTATGTGATATCATTAGTATCAGGACCTCTGTACCTCATTCCGCTTCTCGCCGTGCCTGTTGTTTTATTAAGCATTCTTATTGCGCAGCCGATAATAACCAAGATATCCCGAGTTGCCTCTAAAACGTCTCAGACGCGGCAAAGTATTTTGATGGAGATACTTGGTGGACTGGACCCGTTAAGGGCCAGTGGCGCATTCGCAATCATGAAAAGAAAATTTATGCAGTCGACGATTGATAATATGGCTGCCTCAAATAAGTCGAAAAATGTCGCCGGTTTTAATTCGGGTTTTCTACAAGCGGTGCAGCAATTGGCTCAGGTTGCGATTATTGTATATGGCTTTCATCTGTTCACAGAACAGAAAATCACTATGGGTGCAATAATTGCGACTGTTATCTTATCTGGTAAGGCCATGGCTCCATTAGCGCGTTTAGGGCAAATGCTTAGTCGAATGGGTGCGGCATTGGTCGCACGCCGCAATATAGTATCATTTTTATCTGAGCCACGCAGTAGTACTACTTTTAAGTCAGCGGGCTTGGACATCCGCAGTGACTTTGCCATAAATATTTCAAACGTAACTTTACGGCTTAGCCCCAATGCAACACCAATTTTTTCAAACTTAGATATACAGATCAAGAAAGGTGAGCGAGTAGCAATTATTGGTCCGACTGGAGCTGGAAAAACAACGCTTTCTAATCTTGTTTGTGGTTTGGTCTCTCCAGAGGTTGGCTCGATACAATTGAACGGTGTTGATTGTCGAATGATAAACAGGTCCGACTTTTTTAAATCAGTGGGGGTTGTTTTTCAGGAGCCTTGGCTATTCTCTGGAACCTTAAGGGAAAATATATCCATGGGGTTCGAGAACGTAAATGATCATGATATTCTTGAGGCTGTTCGGCTGTCTGGTGCAAACATTAACCCCGAGCAACCGGATGAAACTTTAGACTCAGTCATTTTGAGCCAGGGTAAAAACCTGTCGGGTGGTCAAAAACAATCTATTGCTTTGAGCCGAGCCGTCTTATTTGATCAACCTTTACTTGTTATGGATGAGCCTACTAGCGCAATGGATCAAATGATGGAAGACAGGCTAGTAGAGAGGCTATCGTCATATGCTAACGACAAAACATTACTGTTAATCACACATAAACCTAACATGCTTAAATTGTGTGATCGCATCATAGTGCTGGATCAGGGGCGTATCACCTTTAATGGATCAAAAGAACAGTACGTGGAATTGGTCAAGAAAAATGTTTAAAATTAATTTTCGAGATTATTCGTCCATATTTTTAGTTTCGCTTTTATTAGTTTCCTGTTTTTTTTGGGCAAAATTTACTTTTTTAGATGTGGTTACCACTGGGGAAGGGCGTATTGTCGCGACTGGAGAAAATAAAATAATCCAGTCACCTCAAAATGCCAAAATTACTAAATTTCACGTCAAAGAAAATGATAATGTTTCTGAGGGTTCTGTAATTATTACTTTGAGCCCCATTCAAGCTGAGGCATCATTGAAAGAGCTGGATACAAGAATTGACAATTTATTAGCCCGCAAAATTAGGCTCATGGGAGAGCTTGAGCGAATTCCTTTAATGGAGATCTCCAAGAATCTTGGAGTATTCCTAAACGAAATTGTTGAGGCGGAACTGAAGAGTGTAGTTGCACGGCGCGCTGATTTGAGCGCACAAAAGGGGTTGAAAATTGAGAAAACATTGATGCTTGAGCGAGAGATATTGGCTCTGAGTGTTCAGGTTGCAGGAAAAAAAGAATTATTGGATTTAATTAATAAGGAAAAAGAGGAAATAGAGAGCTTACTGTCAATAGGCGCCGTGGGTAACTCAGAAAAATATAAAATCGACAGAGAAGCAAAGAGTTTGAATCTGGAGATTACAAATATTGCTGAAAATATTAGCTTAAAAAAAGGCGAAATATTGGCCATCGATAATGAGTTATTGGTTTTAGATACATCATATGACTCAATAATTATTGAGGAAATGTCTAATATTGAAGCCAAAGTTTTGGAATTAAGTGCAAAAAAGCCTGCATTTGTCGAACGGGTAAGTAACACACAGATAGTATCGCCAATTAATGGTAAGATAAACAAACTCTTATTTAATACACTTGGGGCAATCGTTGGAGAGGGAGATCCATTAGCTGAGATTGTACCAACGGATGATAAAGTTGAAATAAAAGGCTTTATAGACCCAAAAGATATTGGCCTTGTTGAGCCAGGTCAGGATGCACGAATAAGTCTTACAGCTTTTGATCCTTCTAAGTTTGGCTTTTTGACTGGCGAGCTGAAAGATATTTCAGCGGATGCGATTTTTCGTGAAGAGACGCGATCGTATATGTATGAGATTACTACATCTGTGAACTCAGAAAGTCTGACGGACAATTCTGGTGCGAAGATTGAGATTTTGCCAGGTATGATAGCACAAATTAATATAATCAGAGGACAACGTTCAATATTAGACTATCTCTGGCAACCTATATCGAAGACTAAGGACTTTGCGTTCAGAGAATGAGAGTGTCTGCTTGGTTAGGGTTGGTTTCATCCTCATTGATAATTTCTATACATACGTGTTAACGCGCGCCAGCATTTACGGCGCATCAATTAGCCCTGTAATTTAAGCTTATCTGATTTAAACGAACAATTTGACTATTGTGCTAAGATATTGTTTCTTAATTCTATTCTCTAAACGCCTTGTCGAAGAATCCACTTAGTGGATCGGTCAAGTAAGAGACTACATTTCGATCACTTTTTAAAATATAGGTTTCTACAATCATCCCCTGTCTAATCTTGAAATCTATCGGCAACCGGTCGATCTCTAGTTCGGGAATTTTCAATGTAGCGTTAAAGTAGCTTTGACCGCTACGCTCATCATCGAAAGCATCTGCTGAGATGTCATCAATAACTGAGTACAGATCGACTTGTTTAGATCTTTCAATGGATGGAAAGTTTATTCTTACGCTTTGGCCAACAAACACATCATCAATATCGATTGGCGAAACTTTGGCTTCGATGATAAAACTTGAACCGACTGGTACAATTCCCATGATTTTTTCTGCTGGGCGTACGACTGTTCCTGAGTTGAAAAAATTCAAACCAAATACCTCACCCTTGACGGGCGACAATACTGTTCGTTCGGCCATTTTGGTTTTCAATCTGCTGTAGCGCTCTTTCAATTCCATCTCGCGGAATTGTTGATCACGTAATTCTGTTAGTGCATCTTGTTGTCGCTGCGCATTTAATTTTACTATTTCTAAATTTATTTCAGTAACCGACGATTCATTTTTTGCAATATCGGCTGACAGAGATGCTGATTTAGATTGTAGCTGATTTATATCACGTTTTAAGGCTACTATCTGCCTGTTTTGTATTAAATTTTTTGAATATAATTTTTCCTGATCTTTAAATAGATCCTGAACCAATATGGTTTCCTTATTCAGAAGAGTTTTTTGTTGATAAAGGCCGTTTATAAGGCTGGAAATTTGACTTATCCTTTGCTCCAGTTGTTCTACTTGTTTTGTAATAATTTCTTTGCGAGACCTGAAAATCGTTTTTTGCGCGGCCATTTGCAGTTTCACTGTATTGAAATGAGCTAATTCTAATAGCGCGGAAAAGTTCAGAGTTTCTTGATCTCCAATTTCCGCCTCCAATCGCGCCCTTTTTGCTACGAGTTCGATTAGTTGATCTTTGACGATACTAAACTCGGTGTTCAATTCGTCCAAATTAAACTTTAGTAATTTCTGTGATTTTGATACTTCCTGGCCCTCTCTGACGTAAATTTCGGATATTTTTCCTCCTTGTATATCCTGAATCACTATAGTCTTCGCCGTCCCCTTGATGACGCCAGTTGTGATTATGGCTCCCGAAATTTGAGTTTTATATGCCCAGCCTCCGAATGCTACAACCAAGATAGCTGCTGTAAAAACACCAAAAATTAACCATATATTTGCAGAAAAGTTTTTTTGAGTTGAACGGTTCATTTGATTTGCTCATGATTTTTTACAAGTTTCTTGAGGACTTCATCTTTAGGCCCAAACCCAAGAGCTTTACCGTGATCTAAAACAAGTAGAAAATCACATTCCTGTATTGCAGAAGGCCTATGTGCCATGATTATTACTATTTTATTTTCCGACTTTTGTTGTTTTATTGCATAATTAAGTGCTAACGAGCCGTCGTTATCTAGATTTGAATTCGGTTCATCTAAGACTAGAAGCAAAGGCTGACTGTAAAGGGCTCGTGCAAGTCCGAGCCTCTGAACTTGGCCGCCTGATAATGTCAGTAGTCGTGTGTCAATTAATGTGTCATACCCATCTTTTAAATTCAGTATCATCTGTGATGCTGCAGCGGCTTCTGCGGCACGAACAATTTCGGTGCTGTCGGGAGATGCATTGAGTTTAGCTATGTTTTCACCAATCGTGCCAGGATACAGTTTTACTGCCTGAGGAACATAACCTATGTACTCACCTAGTGTTTCGTCGGGAAAAAAATCTATCCGTGCGCCACCCAATCTGATCTCTCCGGATGTCGGCTCGAGACCGCCGGTTAAAAGCCGCGCCAATGTTGTTTTCCCAGAGCCAGATGCTCCAATAACGCCTAAAGCCTGCCCGCCTTTTAGGGCAAATGTAATGTTTTCCAAAAGTGGTTCTGATTTTTCATCAACTGATAAGCTCACTTTATCCACGAGCAAATGTGGCTCTGGCTTGGGCAGTGGCATTTTAGTTGAAGTAGTGTTGTCACCTGTCAGGAGTGTTTTGAGGTTGCGTTTAGCCTGTCGCGCTTGAAGAAAAGGTGTCCATTGACCTACAAGCATTTCTACGGGTGCTAAGGCGCGCCCAAGTAAAATAGATCCCGCTATCATTGCGCCCGGTGTTAGTTCGTTGATCAATACTAGATACGCGCCCAGTCCCAGCATTAGCGACTGTAACAATAACCTTATTGTTTTTGTCGTTGCTGTGAAGGCGCCACTCCAATTGCTTGCTAAAATATTTAAACCGAGTGCGGATCTTCTCAATTTTTGCCATTTTTCAAACGCAGCATCTATCATCCCGAGTGACTTCAAGCCCACCGAGTCGGAGCGAATATGGTCTGACCATTGATTGGAAATTAGCGCAGCTGATGTAGCTGAAATTACTGAATTTTTTGTAAAAAATTGACCGAGAATGGCAATCAAAATTAGCGTTGTCCCACCGGCCAGGGCTAGATAACCTAGCCAGGGGTGGAAAATCATTATTCCTATCAGAAAAATTGGAGTGAAAACGATGTCAAAAAGTGCCAAATAGGCTGGTGAAGTCATAAATCTTTGAATACTCTCCAAATCTCTTATGGCACTGTTGCTTTTTGAGCTTTGTGATTTCATGGATGCAATAAAGACAATTTTATCAAGGCTAGTTTGTAATATGGCACCTGCTTGTGCCATGGCTCGTGATCTAAAGAAGTCTAGAAGTCCACCACAAGTGTATAGAAAAATTATAATGACGGTGAGGCCTAGCAGCGTTTGCATTGACTGACTGCTGAGCACACGATCATATATTTGCAGCATATATATTGGACCAGTAAGCATTAATGCATTGGTAAATACGCTGAACACAGAAACCCAAAATACAATGGGTCTTATCTTTGAAAAAGATTTTTGAATTGTGATTTCATCATCGATGTCATTTGGCAATTTTTTACTCTTTTTATTAGATAAAAGTTTCACTCACCTCGTTTTACAACTATATACGAGAAACGCCCGTAGTAACAATTCGAAAAGGAGAAGCGCATGGCTAGAGAATACGTAATAGATAATTTGAAGAATTTTTGGGCACAAGGTGATTTGGTGACATTAACGTTTGATCGTTTGGTTCCTGCCGACGGTCAGGCGGAGCCAGTTGGAGAAGTGGTGGTTAAGCTAACAATGAAAGGGCAAAATTTAGTGAATATGACCAGTGCCCTAAATAACATTTTAGAAAAAATAAAAGAAAAAAATGCAGAGCCAAAAGAAGCAAAAAAAACTGACACGAATAAGAAGTAGGAACCGTCTTGAACCCCAGTTCCGAATTGGCCCGCCTTTGTTTTGACTTAGAGGCTCGTTCGGGTGAAGGGGTTTGTCCGGCCCCTAATTTACGTATATTTTTTAATATAGTTTCTGAAATGGTCGGTTTCATGTTCAGGACTTGGTCTGCGTCGATATGATTATACTGCGATGTCGAAGGGAACTGGCTTGTGTAGGGCAGATGGTTTAATAACATTCAGCAATTAAAAACGTGACCCATTCAAGTATTTCAAGGTGTTTTTCGAAATCTCCCGTTTGGTGGATATGATGTATGTGCGTGATCCGCTTTCATTTCGAAATGTAGAGAATCTTTTGCATGATGGCAGCATCGATATGAGCTAGGAAACGGTTCGACTTTGGTGCTGACGTTTCGGCTCGTTGTTTGACGGATAGATACGCAAGAAAAGTGTCAGCCAAATGCGCGCATATTCAAATTGACAGTTGAATCTGGACAACGTTTTTTGGGAAGATCAAGGGTGAGAGGCATTACTTATGGCGGACCGTTGATCATGGAGGTGAAGTTCTGGAAGGGCATGTGAATATGTGTTGAGATCACAAGGCCGGTCTTAAATTCATACGAAAATCCAAGAAGAGCAATGGTGTGCAAAGTATTGTGCAAATTTAGTAAGCCTTAATACGAGTTTATAGCGCAGTGTAGCCTGTGCAATTAGCCCGATCGCATTTGTGATCTAAAATTTTCAGTTATCATAATCCTAAAGCCACAATATTTTTTGGTTTCAGTAGAACGCAGCTTCAGCAAAGTTTATGAACTTTGCTGCGGCCGATTCAGATTAGACGTTTGTGCTCTTTCGCAGTTTAAGGGCGTTATGAATAAGAAGATGATACGTAACGATATAGGCAAGGGTGAAGATAACAATTGCCGCGAGTGCCCCACGTGTATCATCAATAAGCGAATACCCTAAGAAACAGGGAATTGCCATTAGTGGCCAAGACAGAAACGAACCGATGGGATTTGCCTCTTTCTTTCCTATGTCTTTATCACTAATTAAAACTACGAGGCGCATAAGTACATGATGGTAGTGGAGCTTGTCAGGCTGAGAGACAGAGAGCCCTGTCAAAAGGCGCCTTACCATGGCAAACAACGTATCCAAGACTGGCCAAAGAACGATCAGCAAAAGCCCCCAAGCTGAGATTTCAGGTTCTCGGTTTAGCAGGACAATCGCATTCCAAGCTATCAAGTGCCCAATGGAGTAGGCTCCAGCATCGCCTAAAAAGATGCGCCCATTCGGGAAATTCACACACATGAAGCCAAAGAACGCGACGCAAACAACGGCATTCATTACCACAAGATCTGCATGACCATAGTTATGTGCAACTAGGCCAAGGCTTACCATAATGGAGATAACGACGGCGCTAGAAAGCCCATTTAGTCCGTCGATTAAGTTGATGGCATGCGTCATTCCAGTCGATGCGAAAATTGTGAACGCCATGCCAATCGCAGTAATAGAAATAAGAACGTCAACACCGGGGATATTAACGCGTGTGATGTTAATATTCAAAACAAGCATCGCTAATATCGCCGAGAGTGCTGCAACTCCGAGGCGTAGCGATGGCGGCGTATCAGGTCCTAAATCTTCTAGCAATCCAATCAAAAAGATGGGCAAGGTGGTCCAAAGAAGTGTCCCAAATAAATTGTTTCCAGATAAGAGTGCTCCGGAGAGAATTCCAACCGCAATCGCAATTCCACCAACCCTTGGCGTTGGGATCATGTGCACAGACTGTTTCGCATTTACGTGACGGGCGGCACGTTTTGCAAATGTTCTACGTTCTCTGTAGATCAAGAACAGGACAAACAATGTGCTCAGGAACACAAGTGTAAGAACCAGTACGTCCGATATCATATTAACAGGTCCTCGGTTGCCATCATCCACGAAGCTAACTGTTAAATCAAAATTTCGTTGAGTCCAATCAGAAAATATCAAAATGATATCAATAATTCATTCACTGGTCTTGGCCCTAAAACTGCGTGACTATTTATCGATTAATGTATTAACGAAAAATGGCATGGAAACGGTATTCGGATGAGGATGCGCTAAAGGTTTTTCGCGAGATTGACATCCATCTGTATGACGGGTTGGATGTTGTAAGTGCTTACCGCAAGGTGGGCATATCGGACAAAAACTATTACTATTGGCGCAAGAAATTTGGAGGCGTAGGACGGCCTCCACTCTCTGAGATCAAAGCCCTTAAGAAGTAAAATGAGCACCCGAAGAAGATTGTAGCGTATCTTCCACTGGACAAGTTGGTCCTTAAGGAGTGCCCCTGCTATTTACCGTCGAAAATCTGACGATTGATGGGTTGCGTCAGGCCATGATCTACATCCGTCAAAAGCTGACCGTTTCAGTATGGCGTACCTGTGCAGTACTTAGCGTGTCGCGTCCAAGCTTGCATTACACAGCCAAGGTTCAGAATGATGATGTATTGCGCTTGGTCATGATCCTTTTGGCCAAGCAGTATGGGCGATACGGGTATCGAAAAATCACCGAGTTACTGTGGATCGGAGGCTGGCACGTTAATCACAAGAAAGTTGAGCGTTTATGGAGCGAAGAAGAGCTGAAAATCACAGAGTGACACAAAAAGAAGGCGCCCATATGACAAAGGCAGCTCGGTTATTAGATTACGTCCTACGCATCGACGTCAAATCTGGGCCATAAATTTTGTCCGTGACAAGCCGAGTAACGGGCGCAGCTACAAAATGCTGACTTTCTTGGATGAATATACCTGCCAGGCGCTTTGCGTTGAAGTGCGTGACAAAATGAATTCAGATGATGTTATAGAGGTCATACAGCGCCTGCTTCTGATATATTAGCAACCTGAATTTATCCGTTCCGACAATCTTGGGAGTGATGTCTTGATCATAGGCTGATCTGAATGTGACCCAACTTTCCACGATCCAACAGCAACAACTCAGCACCACCTGTGGCATCTATAAGCATGATAAGCTTCTCGAGGTAGCAAATTTGATGCTTTCGCCCTGGTTATTAAGGTGTCTTGAAAGCAGATCGTGTGATCCGCGGCGTCATTGTCTTTTTATTACGCTTTTCCAGTCCGCCATTGTGCGCTCTGGTGCCCGATGGCGTATTCCTGATGGCAGCTCACTCTGCTCACTGTCGTATTCCTGAAAAACGTTGGGCCCATTCATCGCGTTGCTCATCGGTGATTTTGGCGAATAGGTTTTCGGGCACGGTGAATGCATCGCCAACCGTGCAGCAGGTTAGCGCATCGGCGAGATCTTCGGGCCAGAGCGGATCGGTCTGGCCCATCGCCTGACGCAGGGTTTGCGCCGCATCCGGGATGAATGGGGCGGAGAGCTGGCCGTAGAGAGCAATTAGGTTGAGCGACAGGCGGATGATGCCCGCGGCTGCCTCGGGATTGATTTTATACACGGCCCAGGGTTCGGCGGCTTGCAAATACTCATTACCCAAGGCCCAGATCGCCCGCAATTCTGCAGCAGATTTACGCACTTCGACGGCTTCCATATAGGTCTGATAGGTCTCCAGGCGGTTTTGCAAATTTGCAATAAGTGCGGTTTCACGTGGACCATAGCTGCCTCCCTCTGGCACGCTTTCACCAAATTTTGAGCGGCAAAATTTGGTGACGCGGGAGACGAAATTGCCCAGGACATCCGCGAGATCTTTATTCACATCTGCCTGGAAATTGTCCCATGTAAACTCACTGTCGGAGGTTTCTGGAGCATGGCTAAGGAGCCACCAGCGCCAGTAATCGGGTGGCAGGATCTCAAGCGCTTGATCCATAAAGATGCCGCGGCCCTGACTGGTGGAGAACTGCCCTCCGTCATAGTTGAGGTAGTTAAACGATTTGATGTAATCGACCAGCTTCCATGGTTCGCGTGCGCCTAAAATTGTGGCAGGGAATGAGAGGGTGTGGAAGGGCACATTGTCTTTGCCCATAAACTGCACATAGCGCACGTCCTGAGCGCCTTTATCGGTGCGCCACCAGCGCTCCCAATCGTCGCCCTTCCCGGCATCCACCCATTCACGGGCGGAAGCGATATATTCAATCGGAGCGTCGAACCAAACGTAAAAGACTTTGCCTTCCATCCCAGGCCAAGGCGCATCTCCGCGCCGGACGGGAACGCCCCAATCAAGGTCGCGGGTAATGCCGCGGTCTTGTAAACCATCACCATCATTGAGCCATTTTTTTGCAATGGAGGTGGTTAGCAACGGCCAATCAGTTTTCTGTGCAATCCAGTCACTCAGCTCTTGGTGCAAAGATGATTGCCGCAGATACAGGTGGCGTGTGTTGCGCACTTCCAGCTCGGTTGAGCCAGAAACGGCTGAGCGCGGCTCGATCAAATCGGTTGGCTCTAGCTGTTTTGTACAATTTTCACATTGATCTCCGCGCGCCTTGTCATAGCCGCAGTTGGGGCAAGTGCCTTCGATGTAGCGATCTGGTAAAAAGCGTCCATCCGCATGGGAATACACTTGCTGTTCGTCGACTTCTGCAATCAAGCCTTGATCGGCAAGACGCCCGGCAAAATGCTGCGTCAGCTCTTTGTTTTGCTGCGATGAACTGCGACCGAAGTGATCGAACGACAAGCGAAACCCTTCGGCAATCTTGGCCTGCACCGCATACATATCTGCGCAATACTCTTCAACCGGCTTGCCGGCTTTTGCGGCGGCCAGCTCTGCCGGGGTGCCGTGCTCATCTGTGGCGCAGAGAAACAAGACTTCATTGCCCCGCGCCCTGTGGTAGCGCGCGAACAAATCCGCAGGCAACTGGCTGCCCACAAGGTTGCCGAGGTGCTTGATCCCATTGATATAGGGAATGGCTGATGTGATCAGGATACGTTTCATAATGCCGTCCAAATAAAGTTGGCCCTATTTAACCCTCTGTGGTCCGAAAGCCCAGCCCTAAGGCTTAGAAGATGAGCCAGGATCGCGCAGGATTTTTGTCAGCCGGCCAAGCATGAAAGAGGTGCGTGGTGCGTAGATATAGGGGGTTTTGGATTCAGCGACATCGCCAAGCAGCAAGCGCAACCCGCCGATGCCTGCCAAAAGCAGATGTGCAATGGCAATAAAGATGAAAAACGAGCCGGTGCCGAATACGTCAATCAATAATGCAGCAGCGATGGGAGAGGCGATTGCGCCGATCGCAAAATAGAACAAAAGAGCCGCCGAAAGTTCAACACGTTCATCGGTCGCGGCGAAGTCATGGGCATGGGCGGTGGCGACCGAATAGATCGGCACGGTGATAAATCCAAACAAGCAGGAGGCGATGATGACTTGCGTGACCCCGAGTGCGAAAAAAGAGAGGGTGCAAGATATCAACGAGGCAATTGAAATGCCGATGACCACCCAACGGCGATCAAATTTATCGGCCAGCCAGCCCGCTGGATATTGCGAAATGGCCCCGCCCAAAACGTAGCCAGCGAGAAAAAGGCCAATTTGCGAGGCGTTTAAATTGAGCTCTGTGCCATAAATGGGTCCAACCATTCGATAGGCCGCAGAGGTCAAGCCGCTGACCATAACTGCAAAGACGGCGAGGGGGGAGCGGCTGAGCGCCAAAAGAGGCCGCAGGCGTGGCGCTGCTTTTGTAATGGGTGGGCTGGCTTTGGTCAGGGCGAGCGGTAAGAGGGAGGCGCAGCAAAAGAGTGTCAGCAGGTTATAGGCCAGATAGGTCTCAACCGAGGCCAAAGCGCCAATCATCATCTGTGCTCCGAGCGAGGCAGAGATATCAACCACGCGATAAACCGCCATGGTTCGCCCGCGATTGGCATTGCTGGCTTTTGCCTGAAGCCAGGCCTCGACCACGGTGTAGCAGCCGGCCACGCAAAGTCCTGAGGCGATGCGCATCACGGCCCAGGCGGTGGGGTCGATAAACAAGGTATGGCCCAGCATGCCGATGGCGCCCATGGCGGTGAAGACCGCAAAAGCGCGTGAATGTCCGACGCTGCCCATCACTCGGGGCGCCCACCAGCAGCCGATGAAAAACCCAAGGAAATGCGAAGAGCCCAAGATGCCGATTTGCCCTTTGGTAAAGCCCTGTTCCAGCCCTGTGAGAGCATCCAAGGGACCAACCCCACCGGAGGACAGTTGCAAGAGGATGACGGACAAGAAAAGCGCCGCGAAGGATAAAATGAGTCGCATAGCGCAACCATCGACCTGGTGGTGCGGAGTGGCAAGCGGGATTTGATCCCTTCGCGTTGATTTCTGGGGCCTGGTCCGATTTTTGTTTGGGGGGGCTAAATTTGGACGATTCTTTACGAGGCAGGGGCCAGCTGATAGCGCCCTTCGTGCCGCGTCATATGCCAGCGGCGCGGGGGCGCGCTGCGGCTGCGTATGCGGGTGAGTTGCCAGTTGTCCATACCGGCTTGAGGGATGGGACCCATATGCCAGCGGCTTTCAATTCCAGGTGCA